>WNGH01000042.1_pt1 | contig 93684 bp, 78 predicted proteins | sample 5400631 | NCBI WGS metagenome assembly WNGH01 (sample SAMN13153373, study PRJNA577476) | soil metagenome | isolation source: 115 cm soil or saprolite under Garry oak tree replicate 1 | place: USA:California | collected 2016-06-15
AAAAGCTATCGCCTCAAAGAGGCCGCCAGCCGCCTTGCGCAATCTAACCATTCCGAGTAAAAATCCCCTACGTCCTGTCGTTCCCCCTGGGGGAATTTGACCCGGCCACAGATGGGGGAATTTGAAGTGGCCGCCGGGGATTATCTGACGGGAAGACATACTAATTCACATTAATAATACTTCACACAATATTGATACAAATAAACTTATAGTATCGAATGGCGCGTCGTGACCCACATTTACTTCATCACGTTGACACAGAATTACTTCGATGGATGACAGCGCATTAATGGCATCCGGCGCGCGGCAGGAGAAAGCGGTGGCGCCGCCGAACGAAGTCGATTCGGCACAAGCCGCGACGACGCGAAGATCTCGCAAAAAGGCAGCGGCGGCGAGGATGTCAGTTGAGCGTCGCGACTGGACTAGGTGCACAAGCGAACTTGAGTCCCGACGAGGCAGCGCTAAACGCGGTGTATGGCGGTTGCTTGCAGAATTGTCACTGCGATCACTTCCGAGCGTCGCACCGCGCGTAATACCAACAAGCGCCACCTCCACGCAGTTTGTATGCCGCATAATGTATATTATGTAAAGTGTATGACTTTTCGATTTTAATTTTGAGTGAGCACAGAAAAGGTCAAAATGGTTGATCCTATCGTACCGGTCCGAAAGAGTAATTAACGGCGGCCACGCTCATGTCCTCAGTTGGGGCGCTAGCGCGACACCAAGACCGCGCAATGGGCGTGGTCGATGACCTGCTTGGCGACCGAGCCGAGGATCAAACGGGAGAACAGGCCGCGGCCCGGGTGACCGACGACGATCAGTTCGACCTGCCGCTGTTCCGCCCAGTGTACGATTTGCTCGGCCGGGCTGCCGAGGGCCACATCGAATCGCGCGCTGATACCGGCCGCCGCAGCGCGTTCCCGAAGTGGCTCGAGGACGTGGCGGAAGGCGGCCTGGGAACTCTCGATGACGCTCGCGTCCTCGGTCTCGGCCTCGTCCTCGCCGGGCCCGGCGACCGCCAGGACCTGCAGGTCGGCGCCGTAGCGGCCGGCGAGGTCGAGCGCGAGCGCGAAGGCCTGGTCGGCGGATTCGGAGCCGTCACAGGCCACGAGAATGTGCTTTATCACGACCACTCCTGGGCGTTGGCCAATGCTACGGGATGCCGCCTCGGCGGGCTTGCCGGCGGCCAACTCCCCTTATGGGGATAGGTCATCGCCGCCGAAAAATCAATAACTTGCTCCGCTGGCGTCACCGCCAGCGGACCCTGCCGGAAAGCCCCAGAAAACGGGTTGACCTTTGCCTGATATATCACATACTGAATATCAAGTAGCTCAGTCAAGGCCGGCCGTGAGGCGTAGCGGTCGACCACAGGGAAGGTGGTGCGGCTCGCGGTGCACCGCTGTGGCAACTCGCCGATGGCCTAGGAGGAGACACTATGGACGCTGGACAAAGCGGCAAATCGCCATTCGCAAACCCGTGGATCCAGTTGGTGATCGGGGTCTTGTGCATGGCTTGCGTCGCCAATCTGCAATACGGGTGGACGCTGTTCGTGAATCCGATCGACGCCAAGTTCCATTGGGGCCGGACGGCGATTCAGGTGGCGTTCACGATTTTCGTGCTGCTCGAAACCTGGCTCGTGCCCGTCGAGGGTTACCTGGTCGACCGTTTCGGGCCGCGCTGGGTCGTGGTGGCCGGCGGCGCCCTGTGCGCGCTGGCCTGGGCCATGAACTCCGTCGCCGATTCCCTGCCGATGCTCTATTTCGCCGCCGCCGTCGGTGGCGTCGGCGCGGGGGCTGTCTATGGCACGTCCATCGGCAATGCCCTGAAATGGTTTCCGAACCGCCGCGGCATGGCCGCCGGCTTCACCGCGGCCGGCTTCGGCGCCGGCTCGGCGCTGACGATCATCCCGATCGCCGCCATGATCAAGGGCAGCGGCTACGAGCAGACCTTCCTCACCTTCGGCGTGGGCCAGGGCCTGATCGTCGTGGTCCTCGGCTTCCTGCTCTTCGTGCCCGACGCCGCGACGCTGGCGATGCAACCGAAGAAACTGCTGCTGTCGGCCACGGTGCATCAGGCCAGGCCGGCCGAGATGGTGCGCTCGCCGATCTTCTGGCTGCTCTACCTGATGTTCGTGCTGATGGCGGCGGGGGGACTGATGGCGACTGCCCAACTGGGACCGATCGCCAAGGACTTCAAGATCGCCAACGTGCCGGTCAGCCTGATCGGGCTGACCCTGCCGGCGCTGACCTTCGCCCTTTCGCTCGACCGCATCCTCAACGGCCTGACGCGGCCATTCTTCGGCTGGGTTTCCGACCACATCGGCCGCGAAAACACCATGTTCATCGCCTTCGGTCTGGAGGGCCTCGGCATCATCGCGCTTTCCCGACTCGGCCAGAATCCGGTCGCGTTCGTGATCCTGAGCGGCCTCGTGTTCTTCGCCTGGGGCGAAATCTTCAGTCTCTTCCCGGCCACGGTGACCGACACCTTCGGCGCCCGCTATGCGACCACCAACGCCGGCCTGCTCTATACCGCCAAGGGCACGGCGGCGCTGCTGGTGCCGGTCGCCAACATGGTGATGGCCAGTGCCGGCAGTTGGGGTCCGGTGTTCGCCGCCGCGGCGGCCTTCAACATCGTTGCCGCGCTGCTGGCGCTTGTTGTCCTGAAGCCGATGCGGGCCCGGCATTTCGCCATGAGCCGTGTCGCGCCGGAAGCTGCCTCCTATCGCGCGGCCACCGATACCAACTGAGAGGTTGTGAAGAAATCGTAGCGAGCAAGCCGAGATGCGAGGCGCGAGTGAGCGAACGACGAGACATATCAAATGGATAGGCGAGGAGTGAGCGAATGAGCAACGAAGCAGATTGGCTGCGCAGTAGATTTATTCAACGACAGCCATGGCTGGGGTAAGCAATGCCGCGCCGCAATCGTCCGCGACCACGGCCGACGACACCCTGAAGCAGAAGACTCGCGACGCCGGCGTGATCTCCGGCGGCCACCTGGTGGCCCGGGCGCTGAAGAACGAAGGCGTCGATACGATCTTCACGCTGTGCGGCGGCCACATCATCGACATCTACGACGGCTGCGTCGACGAGGGCATCCGCGTCATCGACGTGCGCCACGAACAGGTGGCGGCCCATGCCGCCGACGGCTACGCGCGCCAGACCGGCGGCCTCGGCGTCGTCGTGACGACCGCCGGGCCCGGCTGCACCAACGCCGCCACCGGCATCGCCACGGCCTTCCGTTCGGAAAGCCCGGTGCTGCACATCGGCGGCCAGGGTGCCCTGACCCAGCACATGATGGGCTCGCTGCAAGACCTGCCGCATGTGGACATGATGCGGCCGATCACCAAGTTCGCCGCCAGCGTGCGCTCTACCGAAAGAGTCGCCGACATGGTGACGATGGCAATCCGCGAGTGCTTTGCCGGGGCGCCGGGGCCGGCCTACCTGGAGATCCCCCGCGACGTGCTCGACCGCGAGATCGACATCAGCCGCGCCGTTATCCCGCAGCCCGGCCGTTACCGGGCTTCGCAGAAGTCGGCCGGCGATCCGGCCGACGTGGAAAGGCTGGCCGACCTGCTGCAGAAGTCGGAGCGGCCGGTGATCCTCTACGGCAGCCAGGTGTGGTCGGCGCGCGGCCACGAGGCGGCGGTCGACCTGGTCCGCAGCCTCGATATTCCGGCCTACTTCAACGGCGCCGCCCGCGGCCTGCTGCCGCCCGATGACCCGCACCACTTCGACCGCACCCGCCGCGAGGGCTTCGACAAGGCTGATGTCATTGTCATTGTCGGGACGCCCTTCGACTTCCGCATGGGCTACGGCAAGCGGCTCGGCCTCAACGCCCAGGTGGTGCAGATCGACCTGGACTACCGCACCGTCGGCAAGAATCGCGACATCGCCCTGGGGCTGGTCGGCGACCCCGGCTCCATCCTCGCCGCCGTGCGCCAGGCGGCCAGCGGCCACGCCGACCGGCGGGCCCGCGACCGGCGGCGCGGCTGGCTGGAGGAACTGCGCTTCCTCGAGCAGAAGGCGACGGAAAAGCTGCTGCCGCTGTTCAAGTCCGACAACGTGCCGATCCATCCCTATCGGGTCGCCCATGAACTCAACGAGTTTCTCCGCGACGACACGATCTACATCGGCGACGGCGGCGACGTCGTGACGATCTCGGCGCAGGCCGTGCGCCCGCGCCGGCCCGGCCAGTGGATGGATCCGGGAGCGCTGGGCTCGCTGGGCGTCGGCACCGGCTTCGCCATCGCCGCGGGACTCGCCCACCCGCAGAAGGAAGTGCTCTGCTACTACGGCGACGGCGCCTTCGCCATGACCGCCTTCGACATGGAAACCGCCAACCGCTTCGGCGTGCCCTACATCGGGGTCGTCGGCAACAACTCGGCGATGAACCAGATCCGCTACGGCCAGCTGGCCAAGTACGGCGAGGAGCGCGGCAACGTCGGCAACCTGCTCGGCGACGTGCCCTTCGGCCGCTTTGCCGACATGCTCGGCGGATACGGCGAAGAGGTGCGCGACCCGGCCCGGATCGGCCCGGCGCTGCGCCGCGCCCGCGAGGCGGTGGCCAAGACGCGCCGCTGCGCGGTCATCAACATCTGGGTCGACCCGCGCGAATACGCGCCGGGCACCAAGGCCCAGACCATGTACAAGTAACCAGGAGATTGACCATGGCCAAGGCTCTGGACGGAGTCCGCATCCTCGATTTCACCCACGTCCAATCGGGACCGACCTGCACGCAGTTGCTGGCCTGGTTCGGCGCCGACGTCATCAAGGTGGAAAAGGCCGGCGAAGGCGATGCGACGCGCGGACAACTGCGCGACATCCCCGGCGTGGACAGTCTCTACTTCACGATGCTGAACCACAACAAGCGCTCGATCACCGTCGATGCCAAGCACCCGAAGGGCAAGGAGGTTCTGGAAACCCTGATCAGGCGTTGCGACGTGCTGGTCGAGAACTTCGCTCCGGGCGCCCTGGACCGAATGGGCTTCACCTGGGAGCGGATCCAGCAACTCAATCCGCGCATGGTCATCGCTTCGGTCAAGGGTTTCGGCCCGGGGCCTTATGCCGACTGCAAGGTCTACGAGAACGTCGCCCAGTGCGCCGGTGGCGCCGCCTCGACGACCGGCTTCGACGACGGCCCGCCGCTGGTCAGCGCGGCCCAGATCGGCGACAGCGGCACCGGTGTGCACCTCGCCCTGGGTATTGTCGCCGCGCTCTATCAGCGCGTTTCTAGCGGCCGCGGACAGCGCGTGCTGGCGCCGATGCAGGACGCGGTATTGAACCTGTGCCGGGTCAAGCTGCGCGACCAGCAGCGACTGGCCCGCACCGGCATGCTGACGGAATACCCGCAGCATCCGAACGGCAAGTTCGGCAATGCCGTGCCTCGCGCCGGCAATGCCTCCGGGGGCGGCCAGCCCGGCTGGATCCTCAAGTGCAAGGGTTGGGAAAACGATCCCAACGCCTACATCTACTTCATCACCCAGGCCGCGGTCTGGGCGCCGATCTGCAAGGTGATCGGCAAGGAGAATTGGATCACCGACCCCGACTACGCCACTCCGGGCGCCCGGCTGTCGCGCCTGACAGAGATCTTCGCGACGATCGAGGAATGGACCCGGACCAAGACCAAGTTCGAGGCCATGGATATCCTCAACCAGTACGACATTCCCTGCGGGCCGATCCTGTCGATGAAGGAGATCGCCGAGGAACCGGCGTTGCGCGAGACCGGCACCGTCGTCGAGGTCGACCACCCGACGCGCGGCAAGTACCTCAGCGTCGGCAACCCGATCAAGCTCTCCGACAGCCCGACCGAGGTCAAGCGTTCGCCGCTGCTCGGCGAGCATACCGAGGAGGTTCTTGCGGAACTGGGCTACAACCCGGCGCAGATCGCGGCGCTTCGCGCCGAGGGCGCCATCTAGCCGGCGACGAGGCTCCGCGGGCAGTCCGGCTGCCGCTGTACCGACGCGGAACGGCGACGGGCCGTGCCTCACCCATTCGACATTCATACGCCGAGGTCAATCATGAAAAACGACAAGTCCACCGTCCGCAGGATTCTCGACACGGTCAAGAATGAGGGTCGCAGCGCGCTGACCGCACCCGAAGGCAAGCTCGTCTGCGACGCCTACCACATCGCGACGCCGCGCGAAGCGCTGGCCAAGAGCGCCTCCCAGGCGGCACAGTTCGCCGCGGAGATCGGTTTCCCGGTGGCCTTGAAGATCGTCTCGCCGCAGATCCTGCACAAGACCGAGGCGGGCGGCGTGCTCGTCGGCGTGCGCAACATGGAGGAAGCCGAACGCGGCTTCGGCACCCTCATGGCCAACGCCCGCAAGCACGACCCGAAGGCGACCCTGCAGGGCGTCCAGGTGCAGCAGATGCTCTCCGGCGGCCAGGAAGTGATCATCGGCGCGGTGACCGATCCCGCTTTCGGCAAGCTAGTGGCCTTCGGCCTCGGCGGCGTGCTGGTCGAAGTGCTGAAGGACATCACCTTCCGCCTGGCGCCGACCAGCCATGACGAGGCCCTGTCGATGCAGGACGGCATCGCCGCCGCCGCGATCCTGAAGGGGGTGCGCGGTGCCGAGGCGGTGCACCGGGGGGCCCTGGCGACGATGACCGCAAACGTCTCGCAACTGGTGGCGGACTTTCCGGAAATCACCGAGATGGACCTCAATCCGGTATTCGCAACGCATAGCGGCGCGAGCGCCGCCGATGTCCGCATGGTCGTCGACTTCACGCCGCAGCCGCGCCGCACCACCTACAGTCGCGAGGAGATCGTGCAGCAGATGAACCGCATCATGAAGCCGGCCGCCGTGGCGGTGATCGGCGCCTCGGGCGAGGCGGGCAAGATCGGCAACTCGGTGATGAAGAACCTGATCAACGGCGGCTACCGCGGCGAGATCTATCCGATCAATCCGAAGGCCGACGAGATCATGGGCTACCAGGCCTATGCCAGCATCATGGACGTGCCGGGCGAGATCGACACCGCCGTATTCGCGATTCCCGGCAAGCTGGTCGCCGCGGCACTGGTCGAATGCGGCGAGAAGAAGGTGGCCGGCGCGGTGCTGATTCCCTCCGGCTTCGCCGAGACCGGGCATCACGAACTGCAGCAGGAACTGGTCGACATCGGCCGCCGCTACGGCGTTCGCCTGATGGGGCCGAACATCTACGGCTTCTATTACACGCCGGCCAATCTCTGCGCCACCTTCTGCACCGCCTACGACGTCAAGGGCTCGGCGGCGCTGTCCTCCCAGTCGGGCGGCATCGGCATGGCCATGATCGGCTTTTCCCGCTCGGCCAAGATGGGCGTCTCGGCGATCGTCGGGCTGGGCAACAAGTGCGACATCGACGAAGACGACCTGCTCGACTTCTTCGAACAGGACGACAACACCACCGTCATCGCCCAGCACTGCGAAGACCTCAAGGACGGCCGCGCCTTCGCCGAGGCGGCCCGGCGCGTTTCGAAGAAGAAGCCGGTCATCGTCCTCAAGGCCGGGCGCACCGCCGCCGGCGCCCGGGCGGCGAGTTCCCACACCGGCGCGCTGGCCGGCAACGACAAGATCTACGAAGACGTGCTGCGCCAGTCCGGGGTGATCCGCGCCCGCAGCCTGCGCGACCTGCTCGAGTTCGCCCGCGGCGTGCCGGTGCTGCCGACGCCCAGGGGCGAGAACGTCGTCATCATCACCGGCGCCGGCGGTTCCGGCGTCCTGCTCTCGGATGCCTGCGTCGACCAGAAGCTCCATCTGATGAGCATGCCGGCCGATCTCGACGCCGCCTTCCGCAAGTTCATCCCGCCCTTCGGCGCCGCCGGCAACCCGGTAGACATCACCGGAGGCGAGCCGCCGGCCACCTACCAGAGCGCGATCCGCCTGGGGCTCTCCGACGACCGCATCCACTCCCTGATCCTCGGCTACTGGCACACCATCATCACGCCGCCGATGGTCTTCGCCCGGCTGGTCGTCGAGGTGCGCGACGAAATGCGCGCACAGGGCATCGACAAGCCCATCGTCGCCTCGCTGGCCGGCGACGTGGAGGTCGAGGAGGCCGCCGAATACCTCTATGACCACGGCATTCCGGCCTACGCCTACTCGACCGAGATTCCGGTGGCGGTGCTCGGCGCCAAGTACCACTGGGCGCGGGGAGCCGGCGCCCTGTAGCCGGTGGCGCGGCCATGTTGAAATTCGACTGCGCCGCGCCACCGCCGGCCGGCCAGGCCGCTGTCGCGCCAGCGGACGCCGGGCCCTGGAATCCCGGCGTCCGCTCGTTCATCCCGCGCCACCTGGTGGCGCAGGCCAGCATCCATCGGCCGGAAAATGTCTTCACGAGTTTCGCCGAGATCGCCGAACTGCGCGACCTGACCGGCCTCGAGGCCGCCGAGCTGGTGGTCTTCCGGCCGCAGCGGCTGGTTCTGCACGAACTGCTGATCCGCGTCACCGGGGACTTCTCGGTGCCGGACGGATCGCACTACGAGGATCTCGGCATCAACTTCCGCGCCATGACCGGCGCGATCCTCAGCCGCTACCTGGAGCCGCACATGGCCGAGCTGGTCGCGGCCTATGATGGGCAGCGGCGCCACCTGGCCAAGCTGATCGACAACGCCCTGGAGGGCGGCGGCGACCCGCAGCGCGCCGACGAATGGGAGGCCCAGGCGGCGGCCGGCACGGAGCCCGAGCAGGCAGTGCGAAGGGCCTTGGCGCGGGTGGTCCGGGCGCTGTTCGGCCGCCATGGCAGCACCTGGGGCTCGACCGAACTGATCGCCAGACTCGCCATCGGCCTGGCCTGCAACAGCTACGCCAGCAGCGAGATCGGCCGGCGCATCGAGCCGTATCTCAAGGAGGCCGCGCAACGCGAGGGCTATCGCCTGTTGCCGGCGCAGGAGCGCCCGATCGTGATGAACACCAAGGGTCCCTCGGCCTCGGGCAAGAGCACCCTGCGCCCGCTGCAACGGGCGCTGGCGCGCCGCGTCGGCGTGGAGTGGAACGAATTCGCCCTGATCAGCCCCGACATCTGGCGCAAGCAGTTGCTCGACTATGCCTCGCTCGGCGCCGACTACCGCTATGCGGCGATGCTGACCAGCGACGAGCTGGCCATCGTCGATCGCAAACTCGACCGCTACATGGAAGGCAAGGCCGCCGCCGGCGCGATGCCGCACATGTTGATCGACCGCTTCCGCTTCGGCAGCTTCGCGGCCGAGGCGGAGCGCGCCGGCCGGCTGCTGAGCCGCTTCGGTCACCGCATTTACTTCTTCTTCATGCTGACGCCGCCCCGGGCCCTGGTCGAGCGTGCCTGGACGCGGGGCCTCGAGGTCGGCCGCTACAAGGCCATCGACGACGTGCTGGCCCACGGCGTCGAGGCCTATGCGGGCATGCCGCGCCTGTTCCTGAGCTGGGCCGAGCAGGAGGAAAAGCCGGTCCATTACGAATTTCTCGACAACAGCGTGCGACTGGGCACACTGCCGCGCACCGCGGCCTTCGGCTGGAACGGCAGCATGGTCGTGCTGGACGTCGCCTGCCTGCTCGACATCGCGCGCTTCCGGCGGGTCAATGTCGAGGCGACGCAACCCGAGGAGCTTTACCCGTCGGTCGGCGACGCGGCGGCGGCCGACCCGGAATTTCTCGTCCAGTGCGTACGGCGCCTGGCCGAGGTCCGCTTCGCCGAGTACGGCAGCGGCCGCGTATATCTGGAACTGCGCCGCGGCGTGCCGGTCTGGTCCGACGGCGAGGCGCTCGGCCGGGCGCTGGCCGACCCGGCCACGCGCCGCGGCCTGCTCGCCGTCGCGCCGGGCCTCGTGCAGGACGGGAGCGGCGCCGCGGCGGCGCCCCGCTATCTGCGTGAGCTACTGCCCGCCGAACGGATCAGCACCCTGGGCGACTGGGGAAACGGCGCATGAAGATCTGCATCTACGGCGCCGGCGCCATGGGCGGCTACCTCGGTGTATCGCTGGCACGGAGCGGCGTCGATGTCAGCCTCGTGGCCCGCGGTGCGCACTTGGCGGCGCTGCGGCAAAACGGCGCCCGGCTGCTGATCGGCGGCGACGAATGGGTGGTGCGGCTGCCCTGCACCGACGACCCGCGCCAACTGGGCCCCCAGGACTACGTGCTCGTCGCTCTGAAGGCCCATTCGCTGCCGGATGCCGCCGAAACGATGCTGCCCCTGCTCGGGCCGGAGACGGCCGTGGTTACCGCCAGCAACGGCCTGCCCTACTGGTATTTCGCTGGTCGCGACGGGCCGCTGGCCGGCGCAGCGCTCGCCGGCATCGACCCCGGCGGCCGGCAGGCGCGGCTGATCGGGCCGCAACGGGGCATCGGCTGCGTGCCTTATCCGGCCGCTGAACTGATCGCGCCCGGAGTCATCAAGCACGTCTACGGCAACAAGTTCCCGATCGGCGAGCCGGATGGATCGACGCCGCCGCGGCTTCGGCGGCTCCACGAGGCGATGCAGGCGGCCGGGCTGGAGGCGCCGATCCGGGCCGACATTCGCGACGAGATCTGGCTCAAGCTGTGGGGCAACCTGTGCTTCAGCCCGATCAGCGCCCTCACCCATGCGACCCTGGACCTCATCGCCGGCGACCCTGGAACGAGAGCCGTGTGCCGGGCCATGATGGCGGAGGCGAAGAGCATCGCCGAGCGGCTCGGAATCCACCTGCGCGTCGATGCCGAGCGGCGCATCGACGGCGCCGCTGCCGTCGGCGCGCACAAGATGTCGATGCTGGTGGACCTCGAGCAAGGTCGGCCGATGGAGATCGAACAACTGGTCGGCGTCGTCCAGGAGCTGGGCCGGCGCCTCGAGATCGCCACCCCGACCATCGACGTGGTGCTGGCGCTGATCCGGCAGCGCCAGGCGATGACCGCACGCGCCACCCTGCGCCCGGATTCCTAACCCATTTGCGTCAGGTCAACAAAGTGAAAAATACTGTATTTCAGATACAAAATCCATTGACAATGCTGCGGTGCACTATTAACGTGCGAATACATATTTCATCAATAGGAGTTTCAAATGGAAATGTTTTCGCTCTTGGCCCTAGCCGTCGTGCTGGTTATCGCTGGCGGTGCCGCGACTTTCGCCGTCGCCGTGCTCTTGCCGAAAAACCTCGTAGACAGGGCGCAGCGCCACGGCCGCTTCTTCGGCCTGGACCCGGCGCCGCGTCGCCCCGACCGTGGTTCGGGACGCCGCATCGGGCCGACGGCGCGGACCTTCGGCGCCCTGCAGGGCATTTGAACCCCGGTCACGCCGTCGCGGCGCCGATCGCGCAAGGACCGCATCGATGAGACCGGCCAACGACCCCAGCCAGGCCCTGGCCCGCTCGCTGCAGCCCATCCAGGCGGTCGACAGCCTGCGCGACCAGGCCTACGCCATGCTCAAGCAGGCGATCGCCGGTACGGACATCTACAACTATCCGCAGGAGGTCCAGCTCGACAAACGCGTGCTGACCGAGGCGCTCGGGGTCAGCCGCACACCGGTCCGCGAAGCCATGACCCTCCTCGAACAGGAGGGCTTCCTGCGCACGGTGCCGCGCAAGGGCATCTACATCGTGCGCAAGACCAGGCAGGAAATCGTCGACATGATCCAGATGTGGGCCGCCCTGGAAAGCATGTCGGCGCGCCTGGCCACCCTGCACGCCAGCGACGCGGACCTCGCCGGGTTGCGCCGCCTGTTCGACAAGTTTGGCGATGCCGCTCCGGTCGAACACCTCGACGAATACTCCGAGGCGAACATCGCCTTTCACCAGGAGATCGTCCGCCTGGGCGGCTCGAAGATCATCGCCGAGACGATCAAGAACATCTTCATCCATGTTCGCGCCATGCGCAAGATGACCATCTCACAGAGCGATCGGGCGGCACGCTCCATCGTAGACCACATGCATATCATCGAAGCCCTGGAGAATCGCGACACCGAGCTGGCCGAGAAACTGGTGCGCGACCACTCCCTCGGCCTGGCCGACTTCGTCAAGGAGCATTGCGACTTCCTGGACTAAGGCGGCCCGCGACGCGTCGTCTGGTGGGAAGCCTGTCGTGGCATCGGGTACGGTGCGCCCTTCCCCGCTTCCTGGGCGGCATGCTCGATAATGCCTGACTCGCACACCGTCAGGCGACGGGCAGAGCTTTGCAAGGCCGTTACCTTGTCGAAGACGCGGGCACGCGTTATGGAGGAGAGCGCCGAGATGAGCGGCCAGTTGACCTTAGACCGGCGTTGAACGCACTGCAATTCTCTTGGCCACCACAGGGAACTCCGTGATCTCCGTCGCCATTCCCGGTTTTCGCAAGCTCGATCTTGCACATCTCGTCGCCGACTACAACGGCACGATGGCGTTGGACGGCCAGCTCTTGCCAGGTGTGGCCGACGTGCTCATTCGCCTCGCTCCGGCAATCCGAATTCATGTGATCACGGCCGACACTTTCGGGTCGGCGCGAGCCCAACTCGCCGGCCTACCCGTTGAGCTCACCATCATCCCGGTCGAATCCCAAGCAGCAGCGAAGCTTCAGTTCGTCGCGGCGCTCGGCGCCGAGACCGTCGTCGCGATCGGCAATGGCAGGAACGATCGGGAAATGTTGCGTGCTGCCGCGTTAGGCATCGCACTGGTACAGCGCGAAGGGGCCTCGGCCGAGGCAATTGCCAGTGCCGATGTGGTTTGCAGCAGCGTCATCGATGCCCTGGATCTTCTGCGCAACCCGAAGCGCCTCATCGCGTCGCTCCGTTCATAACCGGTCAAATTGCCGGCCAAGAGCCCGGGCTATCCGTTCCGCCGTTATGCCGATGGATTACAGCTCAGCGGAGTGGGCGTTGCGATCCGCTCTCCGGGGCGACCACTCGACAGCTTTCCGGCAGTGCCGCTCGAGTGAGCCAGACCGCTACCAGGAAACTCGCCCCGATGATGCCGACGACGCTGCCGCCAAAGAGCAATTCCTTTCCCTCGCCCCACTCGGCAACCGTCGGTGACACCATGCGAAACAGGCCGAAAGCCGCCACCAGCAGACTCACGCCACCGACAACCAGGCTCATCACCCGCGAGGCGATCAAGGCAAGCTGATCGGCGCGGCAGATAAGGCGCGAAATCCAGAGTCCGTTCACGCCGTCGGTCACCAGCATGCCTAAGGTGAAGATCACGCCCAGCGCCAGCGCGTCCTGCCAGCCGCCGATCTGGGTCGCGGTGAAGGCAAATAACGTCGCCTGGCTGATCGTGTCAAAGGACAGCGCGAACAAGGTGCCGACCAGGGCGACCAGACCCGGGCTGGCAGCGCGGGCGAGCCGGCCCAGAAATCGCCCCTTGAGACCGACCGGATACACCACGTAATCGGGCCGGGTGCGCAGCACCGCGCGGACGTTGACGAACCCCAGTGCGGCTAGGAAAGCGATCGAAACCCAGGCACCAAAGGATTCCAGCCACGGTGGAATCGCCCACTGCTGCGCCAGCGTAGCGACGATTACGGCAATCGCAATGACCACGGCACCATGCCCGAGCGAAAACAGCACGCCGCAGAATTGCGCCAGACCCGGATTGGCGCGGGAATTGAAGCGCGTCAGGCCATCGATGGTGGCGAGGTGATCGGCGTCGAACCCGTGCTTGAGACCGAGCACAAATACCAGCAGGCTCAGCGCGGAAAAATCGTGAGGCAAGGCTTCCAAGATGACTCCCAGTCGGGCCGTCCGCGACAAATGTTTGAAGAGTTGCCGATTCTTAGGGCAAGCAACATGCCAATGCAGGCAGTGATTTGAATCCAATGAATAACACGACGACACCCGGCATTCGCGAAGGAAGTCCGCTTATCAGCACGGTGCCCAGTGCGGCAGCGACATGATCATCGAAAGTCCGGGCGAGCCCGTCTTCTTGGTTCAATGGGCTAAGGGCAAGGTCAGACGGAATACGGCGCCGCCGTCCGGATGATTGGCGACAGTCAACTCGCCACCGTGGCGCTCGACGATGCCGTAACTGATGGCGAGGCCGAGGCCGGTACCCTTGCCGACCGGCTTGGTGGTGAAAAAGGGGTCGAACACTTTCGCCAGGTTGTGCAATTCGACGCCAGGGCCGTTATCGTGAAAGCTCAGCATGACATTGTCACGGCCACCACGTGGCGCCGAGATGGCCAGGAGCGGAGCATCGCGATCGGCGGTCGCATCGCAGGCATTCTGGACGAGGTTCATCAGCACCTGCTGCATTTGACCGGGGGAACCCCGCACCGGCAGTTCGGCCGGCAGATCGAGCGTGACGCGAAAGCGCTCCGAGGTCGCCTTACCCACCCAATGCACGGCGCGCTCGACGATCTCGACCAGGTTGAAGGTTTGGGCTTCCTGCCGATCGATCGCGGAAAAACGCTTGAGGCCGTCGACGATGTCGCGCGTCCTTTCGGCGCCCTCGATGGTACCCTCGATCAGCGGCTGCAAGTCTTCGATGACGCGGTCGATGCGCAGTTCCTGGCGCATCGCCGCCAGCGACGCGGCGTCGCTGCCCTGGTTCACGGCGATCAGGTAGGCCTGCAAACGCTTTCCGTACTTCTGCAGGGCGTGAACATTGCCCAGGACGAAACTGATCGGATTGTTGAGCTCGTGCGCCACGCCTGCGACCAGGCGGCCGAGCGAGGCCATCTTCTCCGAGTGCAGCAGTTGCTGCTGGGTCCGTTTAAGGTCGTCGTGCGTCTCGTGCAGCGCCTTGTAGGCGCGACGGAGTTCGCCGACCGGCCGGCCGGTCACGACCATGCCGACCATCTTCCCGACCGAGTTGTAGCGCGGCGTGCAGTTGAGCGACACGGGCATGGTGCTGCCATCGGCGGCGCGCAGTTGCAATTCGCAATCGTGGATCGTTTCGGCACCGTGGCTCGAAAAGAATCGCAGCGTCGTTGGCCGCGATTGATCGTCGAACAGGTCGAACATCGGGCGGCCGCGCAGTTCGCTCTCGCTCTTGCCCGTCACCTTGAGCAGAGACTGATTGACGTCCTCGATGACGCCATGGCGATTGCATACCAACAGAATATCCGACATCGAAGTGAGCACCGAGAGGATGAACTGCTGCGATTCCTCCAGCGCCTCGTTCTTCTCCTCCAGCGCAACCTCGTACTGCAGCAGGTCGTTGTACACCTCGTCCATCTTCTGGATGACGTCGATCCAAATGTGCTCGCCGACCGGCCCCAACTGCCCGCCAAGCTGTTCGGCCGGCGGCGTTGGCGAAGGCAATTGCCGCTTCTGTCTGGAGCTCATGTCGGCTGCGCTGCTTCAGATGAAACCCGCTTCGGATCGCTGTGACAAGCGCCGCGCCTCGGCATCGCGACCCGACAGGCCAATTCTGCGTCGAGCGAAATGGTGATGCGTTCCATGGCATGCTCTCGCAACAGTTCCGACCGATGAGCGTAAGGGGAGCCGCCATCGCAAGTCAAGGAAACTCGCAGCGGCAGTTCGCGGTGCCCACCTTGCGCGGCGCGCAGGGCTATCGCGTCTAACAGAACGAACCGCGCCTGTGCTCGAACATCCTCTTCGGAACGATGCGCGCAACGATAATCATCGCCGGGCAGACGACGTCAATGCACCGTGCACACCATAGAACCAGCGAAAATGCCGCGTTCATGGCTTAACCATGCGCTTCCCGGCCCATTTTTCACGGTATTCAATGCCTGGCAAAATAGGTCATTTGCGGACATTGCGAATCAATAAGTTACGGGAGGTTTTCGTCATTTCCTCACCCCATTCCGCCCTCCCCACGAGCTTCGCATTACCTACCCCATCGTTCGCGTCCGACACGGCGGTGCAGCGACAATACGGCGGGGGCGCTGCCGTCCCATTCGGTCTCTCCATTGATCTAAATGCGATCTCGGTCCGACTGGTGATCGAGTCGACGCCCCCGGAAGACGCACCTCGGGAACGTCGGTCCTTCGATGCGAGCGGTGCCGGCCTATGCACCGCGCGCCGTCACCTCGACCTTATGTTCGCGATGATCGTCGATTAGGGTTATCGCCTTGTCGGGGCGCTCGACGCCATCAATTGTCAGGCTCGTCACGCTGCTTTTCGGCCCTTCGCCGTCGCGCGTTTGCCTTACGGAGATGTGGTACACCGTTTCGCGATACCGATAGTGGACCTTGTATTCCGGCCAGTCCGCGGGCAGGCAGGGAGCGAGATGCAGTGTGTCCCCGGCGAGACGCAGGCCCAGCAGCGATTCCAGGACTAGCCGGTACATCCAACCGGCCGAGCCGGTGTACCAGCTCCAGCCACCGCGGCCGATATGCGGCGCAACCGCATAGACGTCGGCGGCGACGACGTAGGGTTCCACCTTGTATGCTGCGATGCCCTGCGCCGACAGCCCGTGGTTCACCGGGTTGATCATGGTCAGCAATTCCCAGGCACGCTCGCGCTCGCCCAGGGCGGCAAAGGCCATCGCCGTCCAGATCGCGCCATGGGTGTACTGGCCACCGTTCTCCCGCACCCCCGGGACGTAGCCGCGGATGTAGCCGGGATCGAGGTCCGAACGGTCGAAGGGCGGATCGAGCAGCTGGACCAGCGCGTGGACGCGGCGCACCAGCCGCTCGTCGACCGCCTTCATGGCCAGGCGCGAACGGATCGGATCCGCTGCCCCGGAGAGCACTGCCCAGCTCTGCGAGATCGAATCGATCCGGCATTCGGCGTTGCCCGACGAGCCCAGCGGCGTGCCGTCGTCGAAGTAGGCGCGGCGGTACCACTCGCCGTCCCAGCCGTGCTGCTCGATGCTCCGGCGCAGGCGATCCGCTGTCCCCAGGCAAAGGTCGGCGAAACCTGCGTCGCCCCGTGCCACCGCCAGCGGGGCGAACTGCCTGAGCACGTCGCAGAGAAAGAAGCCCAGCCAGACGCTCTCGCCGCGGCCGTGCATGCCGACTAGGTTCATGCCGTCGTTCCAGTCGCCGGAACCGATCAGCGGCAGGCCGTGCTCGCCGAACTGCAGCCCGCGCCGGACGGCTCGCACGCAGTGCTCGTAGAGGCTGGCGGTATCGGCGGAGCGGCCGGGCAGGTCGAAATAGGAGTCGTCTTCCGGGTTGAGCGGCCGCCCTTCGAGGAAGTGCACCGGCTCGTCGAGCACCCCGGTATCCCCGGTACCCGTCACGTAGCGGCACACCGCCAGGGGCAGCCAAAGGTAGTCGTCCGAACAATGGGTGCGCACCCCGCGGCCCGACGGCGGATGCCACCAGTGCTGCACGTCGCCCTCCTGGAACTGGCGGCTCGCGCACAACAGCAGGTGTTCGCGCACCCGCCTGGGCTCGGCATGGATGAGTGCCATCACGTCCTGCAACTGGTCGCGGAAACCGAAGGCGCCGCCTGACTGGTAGTAGCCGCTGCGCGCCCAGAGTCGGCAGGCCAGGGTCTGGTACACCAGCCAGCCGTTGACCAGCACATCGAGGGACGGGTCGGGGGTCTCGACCTGTACGGCGCCGAGGGTGTGGTTCCAGTGCAGCCACACCGCTTCGAGCGCGGCGCGCGCCGCCAGCGGCCCGCGGAAGCGCTGCACGAGGCGGCCCGCGTCGGCGGCGTCGCGACCGGCGCCGAGGCGGAAGACGATGCTGCGCTCCTCGCCGTCGGCCAGCTCGAAACCGACTTGGATCGCGGCGCAGGGATCCAGGCCCGCACCCACCTTGCCGGACAGACGCGAGCGCTTCATGGCGGCGGGATTTCCCGGCGTGCAGTTGCGGCCAAGGAATTCCCTGCGGTCGCCGCTCAGGCTGCGCGCCGGATCATCCACATCGAAGAAGGCCACCCGGTCGGCGAACTCGGCGCTGTAGGAGTTTCGGCCATACAGCGCGCCGCTCTGGAGATCGACTTCAGTGACCACGTGCATGGCCGATCTGGCGCGCAGATCCCCCAGCACCCACTCCACGTAGCCCGTCGCTGAGAGCCGGCGCGGCCGGCCCGATTCGTTGCGCAGCTTCAACACCGAGAATTTCACGGCGGCGTCCATGGCCACATAGACCCAGAGTTCGGAGGCAATGCCGCCGCATCGCGTCTCGAAGACGCTGTAGCCGAAGCCGTGCCGAATCACATAGGGCGCCGCGGCGCGGACCGGCAGCGGCGTGGGCGACCAAACATGACCGGTCTCCTCGTCGCGAAGATAGAGGGCCTCGCCGCTGGCATCGCCTACCGGGTCGTTGTGCCAGGGTGTGAGGCGGATCTCGTGGGCGTTTTCGCTCCAGGTGTAGGCGGCGCCGCTCTCGGAGACGACCGTGCCGAAATTCGGATTGGCCAGGACGTTCGCCCACGGCGCCGGCGTCGCCTGACCGGGAGCGAGCTCGATCACGTATTCGCGCCCGTCGCGGGTGAACCCGCCCAGCCCGTTACCCAGGATCAGATCGCGGCGGGGTGCGGCCGGTGGCGGATGGGCATCGGGGCGGTGCGGCCGGCTGGGCTTGAGCCGCGCCGGACGCGGTTCCGCCAGGGCCCGGTGGTCGAGCTGTTCGGCCAGGGTTCCGCGGCCGTCGGCGATGACGACCCGTGCCACCGACTGGAACAGGACGCGATCCTCGCCCGAGATCTGCTCCGCCGACCGGACGAAGATGCCGCCGGGCCGGTCGATCACGCTCGCCTCGATGCCTGAGGCGATCAGGCCCACGATCTGGTCCTGCAGGCGTTGCCGGTAGCCGGCGTGATCCTCGTTCCAGATCACCAGGTCCACCGCCAGCCCCTTCATACGCCAGTAGGCATGGGCCTGCACGAGCTGGCGCACGAGATCGATATTGGCCGCGTCGCCGATCTGCAGCAGGACGATGGGCAGGTCGCCGGAAATTGCGTAGCCCCACAGCCCGGACTGGCCGCGGCGATTCTTCACCAGCACGGCGGCCTCGGCGCGCAGCCCGGCATTGGCGTAGATGACGGAGCTGGCGAGGCGCGCGTAGAGCTGCGCATCGGCCTCGCTGGCATTGAGCTGGCGCAGCACGACCTGGCCATGGGTCCATGTCAGGTCGAAGACGCGGTCGGCGAGGTGGCGGTCCTGGTACTTGTCGACCAAGCCCAGGGCCGCGTCGCGGGACTCGGCGATTCCCGAAACCATGTCGATCGTGGCCGACTGTTCCGGATCGAGGGCCAGCGAATGACGGATGGCGACGATCGGATCGAGCACCGGCCCCTCGCCGCCGGACAGCGTCCCCGGGGCGCACATCGCCAGCGGTGCGGCGGCACTTCGGCCGCGGCCGATGAATTTCAGCCGATCCGTCCCGTAGGATGCCTCGCCGATGTCTGCCCCGCGCACCGCCATCAGCGCGAACATCCACGGCGCCTGCTCGCCAATGGCACGGGGCCGGCGCGTGCACACGATCGCGCGCCGCTCGCGGACGATCTCGGTCTGGACGAAGAGATTGCTGAAGGCGGGGTGCATGGCGTCCGCGTCGGGCGGCGCCATCACCACCTCGGCGTAACTCGTCACCTCGATCTCGCGGCGCTGCCGCGACCGGTTGGTGATGCGCACCCGGCGCAGCTCGATGTCGTCTTCCGGCGAGACGACGATCTCGGTATGCGTCTCGAAATCGCCCCCGCCGTCGGCGACGGCGTCGCGGCGACGGAACTCGGCCCGCCCTTCGGAGAAGATCGCTTGGTAACTCTCGGCGCGTTTGAGCGTCGGTTGATGGGCGGTCGACCAGACCTCGCCATGCGTCTCGCCCGTCACCTCGCGGATAAAGCAGAATGTGCCCCAATGGTCGCAGGTGCCGTCCTCGCGCCAGCGCGTGACGGCGAGATCCTTCCAGCGGCTGTAGCCGCCGCCCGCGTTGGTGACCATCACGTGGTAGCGGCCGTTGGACAGCAGCTGCACCTCGGGCATCGGCGTGTCGGGGCTGGTAAACACCCGGATCGGCATCTCCGCTGCGACCGAGGCCGAGCGCACGGCGGAGAGCTGGCCCGTGTGCGAGAACAGGGCGGTGGCCCGGGGTATCCGCTCCTGGAGCAGCAGCATGACCGCCTGGAACAGCCGGTCCGACTCGAAGCGCCGCTGCATCGGACGGTCCAGGACCAAGTGGGCCAGGGCGAGCAGGCTCATGCCCTGATGGTGGGCCATGAAGGCCCGCACCACCGCGCTCGACTCGCCCCGCCGCTGCCGCGCCGGCGTGTAGTCGATCGCCTCGTAGAGACCGTACCGGCCGACGAGCCCCTCGGCGGCGAGCCGCTGCAGGTTAAGGCATGCCTCCTCGGGCGCCACCATCAGCGCCAGCGCCGAGGCATAGGGCGCAATGACCAGATCCTCGGCCAATCCGCGCTTGAGCCCCAGGCCGGGCACGCCGAAGGCGCGGTACTGGTAATTCAGATGCACGTCCACCGTGTTGTAGCCCGATTCGGATATGCCCCACGGAACACCGCGCTGGCGGCCATACTCGATCTGCCTCGCCACTGCCGCCTTGCAGGTCTGGTCGAGCAGGGTGTGGTCGTAGGTCGGCATTACCAGGAGCGGCATCAGGTACTCGAACATCGAGCCGCTCCACGACAGCAGTACCGGCGCACCGCCGGTGCCGGTGAGCTGGCGCCCCAGGGCGAACCAGGTTTCCTGCGGCAGCTGCCCCTGGGCAATGGCGACGAAGCTGCACAGCCGCGCCTCGGAGGCCAGCAGGTCGTAGTAGCCGGCATCCACCCGGCGCTCGCTGACGTTGTAGCCGATGGTCAGCAGATGACGTGTCTTGTCGTACAGGAAGTCATACTCCATGCGCGACAGTTCGCACGCTAGCCTCGCCAGGCGTTCGATGGCAGTCATCCTGTCCCGGGCCTGGATGCTCCCCGCCCCGGCCAGTTCGCGCAGGGTCGGGATTCCGTCGTTATCGTCGATGTCGGCGAACTCGTGCGGCCCTCCCGGCGCGGCCGGCGGCGACAGCCACGGTGTGAGGAAAGTCAGCTCGTCCAGCGCCTCTCGGCATTGCCTCGCCAGCGCCTGCGCCCATTCGTTCGCCTCGCTGGCGGACGGGGTTTCGTCGGCGGCCTCGAAGCTGGCGGCAATTTGGATGACGAGCTCGGCGGCGTCGGCAGTCAGCCGTTCGAGGCTATGCCGCACCGCCGCGAGCGTGCCTGGAGGCGTAGCGACGGCGGACAGCAACTCCTCCCGTAATTGCGCTAGCAGGTCCGCCGCGACGCCTTCAGCCGAGTCGGCGAGAATCCTAAGCGTGTCACTCAACCCTTGGAACAGCCGCGGCGAGAGTATCCGGTCGTCGGCCAGGGCAAGTAGCCCCGCCTGCAAGGTGAGCAGATGGCCGGCGAGGTTGCCGCTGTCCACCGTCGAGACATACAGCGGCGGAAGCGGTTGCAGCGTCTGAGTGTCGTACCAGTTGTAGAAGTGGCCCCGGTGCCGTTCCAGGCCTTCCATCGTCGCCAGGGTGTCGGCCGTGCGCGCGACGAGCCGGCCGGCCGGGAGATAGCCGAAGTCGTAGGCAGACAGGTTCGCCAGCAGCGCCAGCCCCATGTTGGTCGGCGATGTCCGATGCGCGACCGAGCCAACTCGATACTCCTGGAAGTTGTCGGGAGGCAGCCAATGGTCTTTCGCGCCGACGAAGCGGTCGAAGTAGGCCCAGGTCCGCCGCGATAGCGCGCGCAGGAACAAGGTCTGGTCGACCGTCAGGGTCGCCTGGCGGCGAGCGAGGGGGCGGCTGATCCACCAGCCCAGGACGGGCGAGGCGAACCACAGCAGCAGCACGGACCCGGCCGCCATCAGCGCCGCCGGTGCCGAGATCGCCAGATAGGATGTCGCCGCCGCGGCCAGCGCCGGGCCGACCCACATGGTGCGGAAGGAAGCGGCGATGTCGCTGTCCCCGCGCCTGGCTGCCCCGCTCTCGACCTCGCCGGACGGATTCCACTCGAGCAATCGTTTGCGCGTCACCTGCAAGCGCCAGACCGTGCGGACGATGGCATCGAGACTGTAGAACGCCTCGTAGGGGAGGCACGCGAGCTCGAAGGCAACCTGCATGAAGCGCAGCCGAACCGAACGTCCGACGGCAGCAAGGTGCTGCCTCGCCAACATCTCCTTCGGCTTGCGGAACAGCGCGACGATCGAAGTACATAACGAGGGAACGACTAGAATGCCGACCACCGACAAGGTCCACCACCGCGCCGGTAACAGAAGCGTCCATCCCAGCAGCAACAGCAGCGTCAGCGCCGCAGGGGCGAGGCTTCGCCGCAGGTTATCGAACAGCTTCCATTGCGACAGCATCGACAGCGGATTGTCTACGGGTCGAACGCGCGCAGACGCGCTCGCCGTCTTTCCCGATAGGCGCCGCTGCAGCCATCCGGCCAGCTGCCAATCGCCGCGGATCCAGCGGTAACGTCGACTGACGTCGATGCCGTAGCGAGCCGGGTAGTCCTCGAACAGTTGCACGTCGCTCAGCAGCCCCGCCCGCGCGTAACAGCCCTCGAGCAAGTCGTGGCTAAGCACCCGGTTCTCTGGGAAGCATCCACCCACGGCCTGCTCGAAGGCATCGACATCGTAGATCCCCTTGCCGATGAAGGAGCCTTCGCCGAACAGGTCCTGGTAGACGTCGGAGACCGCCCGCGTGTACGGATCGATGCCCGGCTCGCCCCCGTACAGTCGCGCGTAGCGCGAGCGGTTGGTCCCCGGCAGGCTGACCACTACCCGCGGCTGCAGGATGCCATAGCCTTCGCAGATGCGTTGCCGGGCTTCGTCGTAGCGGGCACGGTTCAGCGGATGGGCCATGGCGCCGACGAACTGCCGCGCCGCATCGCGCGGCAGCTGCGTGTCCGTATCCAGGGTGATGACGTACCGCACGCCGGCGAGGACCGCGGTATCGCCGACGACCCGTGAAAAGCCCTCCTGGCCGCCGCCGCGCAGCAGGGCGTTCAGCTCCGCCAGCTTGCCGCGTTTGCGCTCGTACGCCATCCAGACTTCTTCCTGGGGATTCCAGCGTCGCGGCCGATGGAAGAGGAAGAAGATGTCGTCGCCGTTCCCGCCGCCCCGGTATTTCTCGTTGAGCTCCTCGATCCGGGCCTGGGCCAGGTGCACCAGTGCTGCGTCCTCGGGCGTCGATTCCGTCTTCGCGTCGCGGAAGTCGGTCAACAGGCCGAAGTGCAGGTGCTCGTCGCGATTGGCCAGGAACCTGACTTCCAGCGCCTCGGCCAGATCTTCGATGCCCGATGCGCTGGTGAGCATGGTCGGGACCACCACCAGCGTGCGCGACGCCGACGGAATGCCTTCCGAGAAATCCATCTTCGGCAGCGGATGCGGCGTCACCGCCAGGGTCGTCAACCAGTTCACCAGCGCCACGGACAATTGGCTGGCCGCCAGCAGCGAGAGGATGCCGATCGGCAGCAGCGTCCAATAGGGCAATCCGATGGGCGTCGTGGCGGCCTGTGCCTGGGCCGACAGGCTCCCGGCGACGATCGCCGTGATCAGCGCGATGCCGCCGAGATACAGGGAAAGCGGAAACCGCCCCGCAGCTCTCCGCCAGGCCTCGGCGACCGGCAGGCGTACTTCGGCCGCCCGCTCAAGCGTGCTCAGTCCCTTGTCCACCAGGTAGAACCCGACGTGCCCGGGACGAGCACCGGTCCCGGCGCCGGCAGCGTTCGCCAGCTCGACTGCCTTGCGCGCTACCTGGACCTCGTCCAGACTGCCCTGCTTCGCGATCCTTTCCGTGGCGTGGCGGTATCGATCGCGGGTCGCGAAGTCCATCCGCGCATAGACGCCGGCCGGATCCTCGCACAGGGTCTGCTCGACGACGCTCATGGCCTCGACGAAGTCGCGCCAGTCCATCGCCCCCAGTACCCGCAGACTGCCGATACTGTTGCTGATGGAGACCTGATCGGCGGCCTGCTGCTGGTTCTCCGACTGCACCAACTGCTCGATCGTCATGCCCGACTCGGAAAGCCGTTGTTCGATCCAGGTCAGGGGCAAGGCCAGGGCCGGACCCCGTCCCTGCAACCGGCGCGCCAGTTCCGCGACGAACGCGCTCACCATCGGCGGATCCGAGCGGGCCATGTCCGAGATGACCAGAATCAGGCTCTTCGGATCCTTTTCGGCGGTCGCCGCCATCTGATCCGCCCAGGTGCCGGCCATGTTGCGCTCGACCAAAGCGGCCGCAATGCGCACGCCGACCCGGCGGAGGTTCTCGATGAGCGCCAGCCGCAGCATGATCGGGATCGCCCATAATTCGCCCAGCTTGAGGGGCGTGACGGTTTGGTAGGCCGCCACGAAGCGGCTCAGGCTTTCCGCGTCCACGCGGCCATCGCCGTGGGCAATTGCCTCCAGGGCAATGTCGTACACACGCGGACGCCCGGTCGCCGTCCCCGACGGACCCGGCGGCCCATTGGCCAGACGCGGAAGCCCCCGGCTGTAGCCCGTCGGCAAATGCCTCTTGGCCGTGCGGATCTGTTCTTCGATCAAGTAGAAGTTGTCGAGCAGCCATTCCCCGGCCGGCGCGATCCGGCGCTTCGCCGTGACCTCCGCCGTCAGCAGGTCGCAGATGCCGACCAGCGCGCTCTCGTTCGCCGCCAGCCGGTCCAGCAACTGGTTCGGCACGCGCCCGGAACCGAGCCGGTGCGAAGCGGCGAGCGCCTTGCCGTGCTGCTCCATTTGATCGGCGCTGAACAACTCCGAGCGCAATGGGGTGTCTTCGACCGCCAACCTCCTCGGCCAGCGGCGCCCGCGAAGGGCATACATCCACCGGCGCAGGAGCCCGGCAATCGTCGTCTCGTCAGTCAATTCGGGGATCCATTGGGGAAGGTGACAGGACAGGTGCGAGCGACGCCGCGGCATGCCTGCGGCAATCGAGGCAACACGCGCTCGTCAGGGATGGGGCCTGTCGAAAGAGCCCTTGCCCCGGCGACCCGGCCCTGTGCACGGCACATCGCCATGCATCGCGTGGTCCGCTCAGGCGGGGCTTTTCGGCGTGTAGTTCTTGTTGCGCGCTTCGAAGCTGCGGATCTGCCGCTCGGCTTCGTCCCGGTTAATCCCGTAGGCCACCTGGATCATGCCTGACAGTTGGACACGCTTGCCGGCAATTGCATCAAGGTGATCATTGGTGAGGATGTTCCAGCGCGCCTTGACCTTGCCTTTGAAGTTCATCCAATTCAGTTCGACGATGTCCCAGTCCATATCAAATCCTTCCCTTCTTCTGCAGCTCGCGCTGGGGCGAGCTGCGGTGTAGCCGACGAGCCGCGAACGTCAATCCATCCCAGGGCAAGGCTGATTAACACATAAGCTTAGCCGCATGGCCGGCTGTTGTCTGTGCGGTGGCGTACATTTCGTCGCAACAGGTATGGCGGCGAGCGGATCGGGTCAGGTCAATTCGTTGATGGCGCTGTCGATGGCGCCAGCGACGAGTTGTCGGTCCGCCGTCGCATCGCCAAGGATGGTGTCCCAATGAAGGCGGACGTAGGCTGACCGGCGGCCCGTAGTCAGGACCAGGGTCTGCACGCCCGCTGTTGCCCAAATCCATAGTCGGTACCGAGCCGAGCAGCGCGTGCACTCCGGCTTGCCAGACCCGGGCTTGCACGGCATCAACGATCGCCGCCATGCGGCGCTGAAAAGCCTGGGCCATTTCGACCATGAATTCGTTGTTTTCCATGGTTGCTCGGGTGGGTGATGGTTGAATGCGGACTGCGCCAAGCCTGCCAGTCGCACCGGGTCCGTGCAGCCGGACGCGCCCCGTGTTGCATGGTTCCTGCGTTGTCCATTGCCGATCCTGGCTTCCTCGTACCGGCCCCGGCAATCCGCGCCGAATTTGGCGCCGCATCTGTACGTTGTCGCACATAAGGGGAGCGGAGGGGCACATCAGCGGCCGGATCCGGCGCTGCCGCAATCCGCGGAGCGCGCCTTCGCGCCCGACAGACGCACTCTGTACGCTACCGTCCAGACAATCGCCGGGTTTCCCTTCCCGCTGCATGGGGCAATTCCTCGGAATGCGGTTCGCCCACGGCGCGCGTCCAACGCCGGGACCGCGTCGACCGCCTCACGGGCCAATCAGAACCTCAAGCTGATCCGGTACAACTGGGCGATATCGCGATTCTCGACCGCCGCGGCCTGGCGGCCGCATCCTGTGCTTGTTACGAGAGCGACAAGGCGGCCTACGCCTGGATCATGGGATAAGAATCGATCAGCGACCTCCCACGCCCACGGCGAGGTCAGGAAGCCTACTTGCCCGGCAGTCTTCCGGCCAATGACCATCGGTAGAAGCCCTGCTTGGCCAGTTCGACCACGACGAGATAGCCAAGCACCATGGCCCCGAGGATGAAATAGAACTTGGCCGGCGGTGGCACGAATCCGAAATGGCTGCCCAGCGGCGTGAACGGCAGCAGAACCGCCAGGGCGACGACCGCCAGCGAGGTTGCCGTCAAGAGAGCGTGGGCACGGCTTTTCAGCGGGTTCCCCCGGGTGCGGATGATGAAGATCACCAGGACCTGAGTGCATAGCGATTCGACGAACCAGCCGGTCTGAAAGAGCTTCTCGTCCGCCTGCAGGACGGCCAGCATGATGTAGAAGATCAGGAAGTCGAACAGGGAACTGACCGGGCCGATCACCAGCATAAAATTGCGGATGAAATTCAAGTCCAGCACCCGGGGTTTGAGGATTTCGCCGGCATCGACCTCGTCCAGCGGAATCGGTATTTCCGACACGTCGTAGAGAATGTTGTTGAGCAGGATCTGCGTCGGCAGCATCGGCAGGAATGGCAGGAAGAGCGAAGCGCCGGCCATGCTGAACATGTTGCCGAAGTTCGAACTCGTACCCATCATGATGTACTTCATGATGTTGCCGAAGGTACGCCGCCCTTCCAGAACGCCTGCGTGGAGCACATGCAGGTCCGGCTTGAGAAGGATCATGTCGGCCGCCTCCTTGGCCACATCCACGGCCGAGTCCACCGACAGACCGACATCCGCCGAGTGCAGGGACGGCGCATCGTTGATGCCGTCCCCAAGATAGCCCACCACATGTCCGCGGGCCTTGAGCGCCAGGATGATACGGTTCTTCTGCGACGGATTGACCCGGCAGAACAGGTTCGTCGTTTCCACCCGGGCGCGCAGCGCGTGCTCGTCCATCTGCGCGATCTCCTTGCCGGTCAGGAGCCCCGTGACCGGGATCTTCAACTGGGCGCAGACATGCCGGGTGACCAGGTCGCTGTCGCCGGTCACGATCTTGATGGCAACGCCGGCCGCCCTGAGCGCCTCGAGGGCGGAGGCGGCGCTCTCCTTCGGCGGATCGAGGAAGGCGGCAAACCCGGCGAGCACGAGCTCCGTCTCGTCGCCCACGATCGCATGGGGGTGGTCCAGCGGCACCTGGCGCCAGGCGATGCCCAGCACACGGAACCCTTCCTCTTCCAGGGCGTGGTGCCGGGCGTGAACCGCTGCCAGCGCCGCCTCGTCCAAGTGCCGCTGGACGCCGGCCCCCTCCGCTTCGCAATGGGTGCACAGTCCCACGATCTCGTCGGCCGCACCTTTCACCACCAGCCAGCGCCTCGCGCCGTTGTCCAGCAGCACCGAGATGCAACGGCGCTCGAAATCGAAGGGGATCTCGTCGATCTTCTTCCAGGCACCCACCTCGATGTGTCGGTGCTCGAGGATGGCCTCGTCGAGCGGGCTCTTCAATCCGGTCTCGAAGAAGCTGTTGAGATAGGCCAGTTCCAGTACCCGCTCGCTGGGGCGGCCATCCGCATCCACGTGCCGTTCCATGCGGATCTTGGCCTCGGTCAGGGTGCCGGTCTTGTCCGTGCACAGGACGTCCATCGAGCCCAGGTCCTGAATGGCCGCCAGCCGCTTGACGATCATGTGCTGCTTGGCCATGCGCAGCGCGCCCCGCGACAGCGTGACCGAGACCACCATGGGCAGCAATTCCGGGGTCAGGCCGACGGCAAGGGCCACCGCGAAAAGGAAGGACTCCAGCCAGGGTTTGTGAAACAAGATGTTCACGAGCAGCACGAACATCACCATCAAGACCGTCAGCCGCATGATCAACATGCCGAAGCGGCGGGTGCCCAGTTCGAACGAGCTCGGCAGCGCCTGGCGCGAAATGCTGTCGGCGATTTCGCCGATGGCGGTGGCGGAACCGGTCCCGACCGCCAGCATCGTGGCGCTGCCGCTGATGACGGTGGTGCCCATGAACACCGCGTTGGTCGCCTCCTGCAGATCGGTGGCGGTATCGGGCAGCGTTCCCGGCCGCTTTTCCACGGGATAGGACTCGCCCGTCAGCAGCGCCTGCTTGACGAACAGATCATGTGCCTCAAGCACCCTGCCGTCCGCCGGAATCAGATCGCCGGCGGCGAGCAGCACGACGTCGCCGGGCACCACCTGGCTGACCGCGACCTCCAGCGGCTTGCCATCGCGGAACACGATGGATCGTATGGCAACCGATTCGCGCAACTTTTCCGCGGCCGCATTGGCGCGGTACTCTTGGACAAAATCGAGCGTGACGCTCAGCAGGACGATGCAGCCGATGATGAGGAAATTCGTGACCTCGCCGGTGAAGGCCGAAACCGCGCTGGCGACGAGCAGGATGATGACCAGCGGATTCTTGAAGCGGGCGATGTATTGCCGCAGCAGCGATTTGTCCTGGCGTCCGCGGAACAGGTTGGGACCGTATCGGGCGAGCCGTGCTTCAGCCTCCGCGGCGGACAGGCCCACAGCCGCACCCGCTGCATCCGCCGTCCCTGACGACACTGGCTCAAGCCACCAGGGTCGAAGCGTCGAATCCATCGGCAAGGCGGTGACTCCGGTGAGGATGGCCTGGGACAGCCGTTGTGTAGCTATCGAATGCGAAGCAGCCCGGCACTTACTTCAGTGAACGGTGCAGACCATGCACGGGTCGAACGAACGAACGATGTGCTGAACGGCCAAAGGGGTCTTCTCCCCGTCGGCAACGGGTGCCCCGACCAGCGCCTGCTCCAGTGCGCCTGGCGTGCCGGCCGCATCGCGCGGCGAAAAGTTCCAGGTCGTCGGCGCCACGATCTGGTAGTTGTGGATGCGGCCGCGCTTCACCGCCAGCCAATGGCCGAGCGAGCCGCGGGCGGCTTCGACCAGCCCGCAGCCGACCGCCTCGTCGGGCATCTGGCCGTGGCGGCAGAACGGCTCGCCCGGTGCCAGTTCATGACACCAGCGTTCCATTTCGGGCAGGATGCGGGCGATCTCGACCAGGCGCATGACGACGCGGGCAAAGACGTTGCCGCCGTGGGCGGCGACCAGGTCGCGCGCCAGCGGCGTCCCGGCGACGACCTGGCGCGCCAGGGCGCCGGTCTCGACGACGCGGCCGGCCAGGCGCGGCGCCTTGCACCAGCTATAGGCGCCCGGCTTGTCGGCCAGCGGCAGCGTCGCGCCCTGCAGCGGATGGTGCGCGTGACCGTCGTCGGCCAGCCAGGCATGGCTGAGATCCTCGGCGATCTGCTGCTGGTCGAATGGCCGCACCGCCTGCCCGGCATCGGCGGCGTCCCAGGTGCCCGCCGGCAGCAGTCGGCCAACCGCCAGCGGATAGTTGCCGTAGCTCATGAACACGGCGCCGGTTCGGCCGAGACGCCAGAGTTGCAGATCGTGGGCGATTTCGAGGAACAGGCGGAAATCGCTCGCGGCCGCCGGGCGCCCCGCCATCCAGGAGTGCAGCGCCGTCAGCGAATCGAGTGCGGCGATCGCCTCGAGCCTATCGCCGAACAGGGTCCGCTCGAGAAAGCCGCGGAATTCGCGCAGCAGCAGGTGCAGGCGGATTCGCTCCGAGCCCTGCAGAGGCCGCGTCGAGCCGCCTGGCTGCAAGGCCAGGCTATGCGGCCACTTGCCGGCCAGCATGCCCATCAGCTTGAGAAATTTGGCCCGTGCCGGCAGCACGTCGCGCGCCGCGCTGCCCGTCACCGCCTTGAAGCGCGCCGCGGCGGCGGCGAACCACGGCCGTGGCGCATACTCGGCGCGGGCGAAATCGGCCATGAAGAACAGGTAGAAGTGAGTCAGATGGTCGGCCAGGTTCTCGTCGGCGAGGACCAGGTTGGCGGCGATGCGGCCATTGTCGGCCGGCCGCAGATCCATCGCCGCGGCCAGCGCCTGGGCCGCGGCGGCCGACTGGGACACCGAGCAGATGCCGCAGATGCGCGGTGCGAAGACCAGGGCGTCGAACGGCGCCTTGCCCTGCAGAATCTGCTCGAAGCCGCGATACAGCGGGGAATTGACCCGCGCCGAACGGACCGCGCCGTCGGCGACATCGAGGGTGACTTCGAGGTCGCCCTCGACGCGATTGAAGGGCCCGACGACCAGCCGCGTCACCTCAGTCCCGTCTTGCGGATCGCCGGCGTGACGACGGTGTGATCGGCGTGGGCATTTTCGCGGACGCGCCGCGGCGTCGCCGACTTGGACAGCGCCGCGAGGGCCACGAACCATGCCTTCGGCATATCAGAGGGCAGGCCGATGGGAATGCCGGCCACCTTGCGCGTCTCGGCGAAGGGATGGCCGGGTTCCTCGAAGCCCGGCGCCGTGCAGTTGATGCAGGCATAACCGCCGCGCAGGCAGGAGCCGCCGCCGTTCCACAGCCGCGTGTTGCAATCGGCATGCGCCTGGGTGCCCACGCAGCCGAGGTTTTCCATCATGCAGCCGAGGTCTGAGGCCTTTTCCGCGCTGGCCTTGAACTCGTAGAACTCGTTGCGCGGGCAGCCGTGGTGGACCAGTTGGTCGGCATAGAAGCGCGGTCGCCCCAGCGCATCGAGATCGTCGCCGGACAGACAGCCCAGCCCCAGCGCGACCAGGGTGTCGACGATCCAGCCGGGATGGGTCGGGCAGCCGGCGACATTGATCACCGGCAGGCCGGCGGCGGACCGCCAGTCCCCGCCGAGCAGGCCGCCCCCCTCCTCGCCGTCATACTGCAGGCCGCAGGCGTCGGCCGGATTGCTGCCCGCGGCTGTGATGCCGCCCCAGGCGGCACAGCTGCCGACCGCGGCAACATAGCGCGCCGGCCCGGCCAGTCGCCGCAGCCAGGCCATCATCGGCTGATCGCTGCCGGACAGCATGTGAAAGCGGCCGCTGTCGTTGGGGCCGCGCAGCACGGCACCCTCGACGCAGAGGATGTCCAGCGGCAAGCGGCCCTCGGCGCATGCCGACAGAATATCGAGGGCGTCGCTGCCGCTCGCCTCGGAGATGCTCGGATGCCAGAGCAGGTCGATGCCGGCATCGCGCAACTGGCCGAATAGATCGCGCGTGTCGGCACCGAGCAGCGACATCGAGCAGCCGCCGCAGCCGCCAGATTGCAACCAGAGCAGATTCATGATCGAAACCTCCTCCATTGCCAGGCGCACCAGCGGCGCCTGGAACCGCCTAAGGCCGGGCCCGGCCTTGCGGGCGACCCGGGTGCCTAATCACTCTTCTCCAGCCCGTAACGCGACAGCTTGGAGCGCAGGCCGACGCGCGACAGGCCGAGTTCGCTGGCCGCCCGCGTCTTGTTCCAGCGGTGGCGGATCAGCGCTTCCTTGACGACGCGCGCTTCGAGCTGCTCCATCCGCTCCTTCAGGCCGCCATCGAGCCCGGCCAGAAAACCGAGCTGCTTCTCTTCGTGTTCTTCGCCGGCGGCGCGCAACACGCGCGGCGACAGCAGTTCGGCGCCCAGCCAGATCTCGCCGTCGCTGCCCTCGGCGAGCGTCAGCATGCGCAGGATCTCGTTCTGCAGTTCGCGAACGTTGCCCGGCCAGCGGTAGGCGATCAGGCAGTTCATCGCCTCCCTGGTGAATCCCCTTACCTTGCGCTTCAGTTGTTTCATGGCCCGTTCGAGGATGCCTTCGGCGATCTGCGGGATATCCGAAACGCGCTCGCGCAAGGGCGGCAGGTGCAGGGTCAGCGTGGCCAGGCGGTAGTAGAGATCCTCGCGAAAGCGGCCGGTGCGCACTTCCTCCTCGAGATCGCGATTGGTCGCGGCGAGCACGCGCACGTCGACCGACAAGGGCCGCGGGCAGCCGAGCGGGCGGATCTCCCCTTCCTGGAGGACGCGCAGCAGCTTGACCTGGAAAGCCGGCGAAGTCTCGCCGACCTCGTCGAGAAAGAGGGTGCCGCCATCGGCCTGCTGGAACAGACCGATGCGATCCTCATAGGCGCCGGTAAAGGCGCCGCGCTTGTGGCCGAACAGTTCGGCTTCGAGCAACTGGTCGGGCAGCGCCCCGCAGTTCTCGACGACGAAGGCCTTGTCGGCGCGGCCGCTGCGGTAATGCAGGGCCCGCGCCAGCAGTTCCTTGCCCGAGCCGGACTCGCCGGTGATGACTACCGAAACGTCATAAGGGGCGATGCGCTCGATCATGCCGACGATGCCGTTGAGCGGACTGTCGGCGGCGCGGGCCACGCGATCGAGGCCGAACTGGGTCTTGGCCTGGCTGCGCTTGACGTCGATGCGCTGCCTGAGGGCCGGCGCCTCGGTCTTCAGTTCCAGCGACAGGCGTTCATTGTCCTGCTGCAGGCGATGCAGTTCGGCGGCGCCCTTGAGGATCAGCAGCAACTGGTCCGGCTGCCACGGTTTCAGGACGTACTGCCAGATGCCGGCATCATTGATGCCGGCGATGATGTCCTCGGCATCGGTATAGCCGGAAATGATTATGCGAACCGCATCCGGCCACTGGCTGCGGACGCGCTTGAGAAACTCGACACCGGAGACGCCGGGCATGCGCTGGTCGCAGAGAACGACGTGCACGAACTCGCGCTCCATGATGCGTTGCGCCTCGTCGGCGGCGCCGGCGGTGAATACGGTGAAATCCTCTTCGAGGGTGCGCCGCAGCGCTTCCTGGGAGCGCACTTCGTCGTCGATGACGAGGACGGTGGGCAAACGCGACTTGCTCATGCGGGCACCTTCCAGCCGGGATTGCGATGCCGCGCCAGGTGGCGCGGCGTCCACGATTGCGGCGACTTGCGCACGAAATGATAGCGGGCAACGTGGTAGCTGGGGTCGAAACCGTAGAAATTGCGCCGCAGTTGCGCCAGCTCTTCGGCACGATATTCGGCCAGCGGTTTCGCCGCCTCGTCGGCCTGGCGCCGGGCCCGCTTGGCGGCCAGCCTGACCTCGAAATCCGCGCTACGCGCCAGTTCGCCCGCCCGCCCCGCCACCTCGGCGCGGAACGCCGCCGGCTCGGCGGCCAGGCAGGCATCGATGAAACCGCTGGCGACGGCCGCCGTGGCCAGCAGCGGCAGGCGATGGCGCATCAGGGCGCGGGCGCCCTCCTCGCCGACGCGCGGCGGCAACAGGTAGGTCCAGTACTCGGAACCGTAGAGATTGCCCATGTTCTTGTAATGCGGATTGAGTACGATGCCGGCGCGGGCCCAGACCAGATCGGCGGCCCGCGCCAGGAAGCAGCCGCCGGCGCCGCAGTTGCCCTGCAGGGCGGCGACGGTCAGGTGCGCTTGGCTGCCGATGATCGCCTCGGCCAGGTCGTCGATGGCCTCGATGTTGGCCGCGGATTCGTCGGCCGGACTGGCCGCCGCCTCGATCAGGTTCAGATGGATGCCGTTGCTCCAGAAATCGCTGCCGCCCATCAGCACCACCACGCGCGTCGGCCGCGTCAGCGCCCAGCGGTAGGCGGCGAGCAGGCGCTGGCACTGGCGCGTGCCCATGGCGCCGTTGTAGAAATCGAAGTGCAGGAACCCGATGCCCTCGGCCTCGCGGTAGGCGATGTCCTGCCAGGTCGGCTCGTTCGCCGCCCACCAGCCGTCGCGGGCGAATTCGCGCAGGCCGGCCGCCTGCTCGGCGAAGGCCAGCGTCGCCGGCAGCTTGATGGCCGGATCGCCGGCGTCGCGCCTGACGTGGCCGATCCATACCGCGCCGTCCACGGTGGCACGCAGCAGCGCGGTTTCGCGCCGGCCGATCACCTCGCCCGGCCGGCCGCCGCGGATCGTCGCCTCGGCATGGCCGTCATGAAGACGGCAGGATTCGCCGAACAACTGATCGGCGACGCCGGGAAAACCGTCGCCGGCCGCCAGCTTGCGCAGCACCGTGGCCGTGTCGTCGCTCGCCCAGGCGATGGCCCGGTCGCCCTGTTTCATCAGCGGGCGCCAGCGCCCTCGCCCCTCGGCCGCAGCCAGCGGCGTCGGCCGGAATTCCGCCGCGGCAAAGCGCTCGACGGCGCGCAGCACGGCACGGCAGGCGGCTTCGGTGACTTCGTTGCGGTAGAGGCTGGCCTTGGTCGCCGGGCGCATGACAAATGCTTCGTCGGCCCAGACCGGGCCGGCGTCCATCTCCGCTTCGGCCTGCAGCACGGTGACGCCCCAGGCGCGCTCGTTCTCCTGGATCGCCCAGTCGAGTGCCGACGGGCCGCGATCGCCGACGACACCCGGATGCACGACCAGACAGACATGGCCGCGCCAGAGCGACTCGGGAATCGCCCGCCGCAGATACGGCGCGACGATCAGGTCGGGGCGGAACAAGGCCACCGCTTCCTCGGCCACCGAGTCGGCGATGTCAAACTCGATCGACAGCTCGTGGCCGCGCCCGCTCAGTTCGGCGAACAGGCGCTGGGTCAGGCTGTTGAAGCCGTGAGTCAGGAACAATATGCGCATGGCATTCAACAGATGCGCGGCAACTGTTCGCCCGACAGCCAGTCGACGATGCGCCGGCCGCCGAAGCCGGTGGTCATCTGCACGAAATGCTGCGCGTCCTCGTGCACCGTGCCGACGATGGCGGCGCGCGCCCCGAGCGGATGGGCGCGCAGGGCGGCCAGCGCCCGCGCGGCGTCGGCGGCGGCGACGATCGCCACCAGCTTGCCCTCGTTGGCCACGTAGAGCGGATCGAGACCGAGGAACTCGCAAGCCGCCGCCACTTCCGGATTGACCGGCAGCGCCGTCTCGTCGAGCATCATGCCGACCTGCGACTGTCGGGCGATCTCGTTGAGCGTGGTCGCCAGGCCGCCGCGGGTGGGATCGCGCAGCACATGCACATCGACTCCCGTGTCCAGCAGCGCGGCGATCAGGCCGTGCAAGGCCGCCGTGTCGGAGACGATGGTCGAGGAAAAGCCGAGGCTCTCGCGCTGCGCCATGATGGCCATGCCGTGGTCGCCGAGCGTACCGGAAACGATGATGCGATCGCCGGGTCGCGCCCGGTCGCCGGATACGTTCACGCCCTCGCGAACGACGCCGACGCCGGTGGTGGTGATGAAGACGCCGTCGCCCTTGCCCTGCTCGACCACCTTGGTGTCGCCGGTTACCACCGGCACGCCGGCTAGCCGCGCCGCGTCGGCCATCGAGGCGACGATGCGTTGCAGGTCGGCGAGGGCGAATCCTTCCTCGAGAATGAAGCCCGCCGCCAGGTAGAGCGGCGTCGCGCCCATGACGGCGACATCATTGATGGTGCCGTGCACGGACAGGCAGCCGATATCGCCGCCGGGAAAGAACAGCGGCGACACCACGTGGCTGTCGGTGGCCATGACCAGCCGGCCGGCGGCCGCCGGCAGCACGGCGCCGTCGTTGCCCTGGCGCAGGTAATCGTTGTCGAAGGCCGCCGCGAACAATTCCTCGATCAACTGCGCCATGGCCCGGCCGCCGCTGCCGTGGCTCATGTCCACCCGGCCGTGGTTCAGGTCGAGGCGGCGGACGTAGCCTCGCTTCACTGTGTTAGTCATGGAAAATGCAAAGGTCCGAAAGACATTTCACCGCAGAGGACGCTGAGAAAGCCCAACGCTGTTTGTTTTGATCTCGCTGCGTCCTCTGCCATGAATAATGGGGTATCCGTAATTCGTGAATGATATTTTGGGGACATTGGGCATCGCAACATTCAGCGGAGACTTAGGATGGGCTCTTGGTTTGTTGGATGTCGCAGTTCGACCCATTTCTGCCATTGGCGCCAGCGAATGCTTCAATGGCCGCAAAGTGGCCAACAGTTGACGGATTTTGAGATCGTATGCGGGGCTGCAGGTCGTGGATGCAGCAATTCGCAATTGTTATTGTTCGAGGAGTATCTTTGATCGTGCAATTTTTTCGATGAGGGCTGCGTCGATGCTACCGTCCACTGCATCCTCGGAGGTAATTACCCGGTCAAGGAATCCGTTGTCTTCGTACCACTGCCGCTTGCGGTCCCAGGCTTCCTTGTACGACGGAACCGATAGCATCCCTAGGTGTTCCCAAAAGAACGTGTCGCCCTCGTAGCTCACGGTGAAGTCTGGCAGCCGGAAGTCGTTCGGGTTGTCCTTAGATGGGAGCCTTTGCTCGTATTCGTAACTGATACCGAGCTTTGACAACGCCCCAGCGACGATGACCTCGGACTTGGAGCGGACTAGAATGCCGTTCGGGTGCTGCGGCGATGGCGGCGTGCGGTGAATCAGGTGTTCGGCGTAGTAGCGGTCCACCGATTCGGGCCGCACGGCCAGCACGAACATATTCGTGTTCCGCAGTAGCGTGTCCGAACTCTGCGGGCTGCGGAGCCGTTCAAGAACCGTCGTGTCCCGCTCGATCAGCAGCACCATCTTTCGCCGGAAACGGGTCAGGCCTGTGTACAGCAACTCCCGTGAAAGGGTCGATGTCGACTTAGGCAGTATTAGGAACACGATGTCGAAGTCGCTCCCCTGCGACTTGTGCACCGTCAGGGCGTAGGCCAGTTCGAGTTGCCCATCGACATCAGAACGGGGGTAGTAGTACGACGAAAACGGCTGCGTGGAAAACTGGACTTTCATTGAGTCGGAACGCTCGCTCCCTTTCGACGTGGAAACCACGAGGCCGATCTCGCCGTTGGCGACGTAGCCCAGGCCATCGCCCTTTGGGTACGAGGTCTTGCGACAGTTGATTGCCTGCATCACCTTGTCGGTCCACACAATCTCCTGCTCGCCGAACGGCTTCAGCCCGCCACGACCCTTCGAGTAGTTGAGCATTCCGCCCCGGTACTTCGCCTGAATCTTGCGGTTGATTTCGGTCGTGCCGAACTCATGATTCCGCACCGGGCTGAGAATCTGCCAGCGTTCGGCCAGGACCGGGTTGTTCTGCTTCGAGTCTTCTTCCAGACCGAGGCTGGCGTTGAACGGGATGTATGCCTTGCCACCATCGGTCAACTTCAGGTGCTTCTTCATCGCCGCCGCAAGCCGTTCCTCAAGCTGGCTGCCGTCATGCCAATAGTGGACTTCCAGATCGCCGCTCACGTCTTCACGGGCAACACGGGAAAGCATGTCGTCGTCGCCGGGGGATGTGTCGTCCCGCAGGTAGCCATCCGCCAACTGGAGCGCCTGACTCTCGTGGTCCTCATGTCTGGCCCGCTCCATCAGCCGGGCCAAGCACTTCTTCCGCTCATCGTCGGCTTCGAGCCAAGCGATGATGTCCACCAGTGGGCGACCGGGGCCGATGGGCGGCAACTGGTTTGGATCGCCGACCAGAATCAGGCGGCTCACCTTATTCAAGTCGAGCGCCCGGAACAATACACCGAGGAGGTCTATCGGGATCATTGAAGCTTCGTCAATGATGACGGTTGGTGCGCCAAGTTGGTCGCCGCCAGAGAGCTTGAGGGCGAAGTTCTCCGGGTTGAGCCATTTGTGCCGCATCAAAAATTGGTGGATCGTGTAGGCATCCCGCACGCTGCCATCGTCCCGCTTGGTGCGGTCCATCAGGCGCACACGGGCTTTGCCGGTGGGTGCCAAGAGCAGAATGGGCCGCTTGCCTTCAAGTTCTTCAAGGCCCTCGAGGAAGACCTTCAGCACCGAGGTCTTGCCGGTCCCGGCCCGACCGCACAACACACTGAAGCGACCCTCGTAGAGTTTCGCCAGTGCTTCGGCCTTTTCCTTCCTGGCTCGGATTTCGACTTCGGGCGGCAGTTTGGTCGAGCCGGACTTCTTGCCGAACTCATTGAGCAGCAACTTCTCCCAACTCCATTCGGCCTTCGGCGGTGAGTTCTTCGCCTTGGTACGTCGGGGTAATCGGTTGCTGACTTCCTTCTCCAGTTCGGAAAGCCACTTGAGCGCCATCGTCGGCGGGTCGCCTTCCACCCGGAAGTCGAGAGCTTCCTGATAGAAGGCGGCTTGTCCCAGCACCAAGTCCCGGTCAGGCCGACAGGCCCGCCGCTCCGGGAACCGCTTCGTGATCCGATTGACAGTTTCGGCGAAGGGGAGCAGCGTGTCGCCGCCTTCGGCTGCACCTTTCAGTACGGCAACAGCCACGCCACGAATGCGGCGGGGATCGTCTTGGGCGCAGACATCTTCCTTGTCGATGAAGCGGGCGGCAGCGCCTTCGGGCCGCATCCCACGATCAATGGTTTCCAGGGCGATCAGATCGGACACGCCGTCGCCCTGATCCAACTCCGAGAGCAAGTACGCGTTGGCGACGATCTCGTTGTCCGTGCCGCCGATGCCGCATTCGGTTCGCTTATCGGGATTGACGACACGCTCGACCTGGGCGGGGGAAAATTCAAAGCGGGCCAACTGAGCCAGCAGCTTTCGCCGTGGCTCCTTGTATGCGGCCCAGCGGTCAGCCGCATGCTTCATCGCCTTGGCGTACTGCTTCTGCTCGCACTTCTTCCGGCCTTCGAGGATCGCTAGAACGTACTCCCAGGTGTTCTCGTTATTGTTGAGCAGCGGCACGAGAACCTGCCGTTGGTAAGCCGTGCCGGATTCGCAGCCGAGATATTGCAGCACGCTGCCGATGCCGGGGAACGGACCACGGTTCTGCCAGACTTCCGAGAGCACGTCGTTGAGCCAGACGAGATGCTTGTCCCAATCGCCAGGAACTTTGGCATCGTCCTTGACGGCCTGAACCGACTGCACCAGCCGCTCCAATGCACCAACCGCCATGTCATCGCCAAGCTGTTCGGCGACATACGAGAAGTTGAGCATCGCCCCTTCCGGGACGAGGCAGAGGATGTTCTTCGGGTCGTGACCGGCCTTGAGATATTCGTGGTATGGCAACCGGAAGCCCTGGTTCTCGAAATCGTGCGTGATGCAGCGGGACCAGATCGGATACTGGTCCGGGAACTTTGGCAGCTTGGTCCCAAAGTAAAGCTGCGGGCCGATCTGCGAGATACGGCTCACTCCCAGCAAGATGCGATTTAGGCTCTCGTCCAGCGGGTTGCCGTGGTTGCAGTAAAAGAAGATGAGCGACTTGTCCTTCTCCAGCTTCCCCCAAAAGTTCTTGAGCAAGGCGATCTGCCGGTCAGGTTCAAAGACCCAGCCGAACTCCTTGTCCTTCTGGTCCGACTCTCGGATGTCGAGCTTTTCGTCCTCGCAGATGATGCGAAAATTCTCTTCACGCATCCAGCGGTACGGCGAGGGGCAAACGGTGTACGGCGGTATGCCTTCCTTCACCGACGGCAACTGCCGGAAGTCGAGCGGGTCGTTGTGCGTGATCGTGTAGCCGACCTTGGAGAAAGCAATCGGGTCACGGGAGCACGGCGGCTGCCAGCCGTCGAGTTGGGCCAGGGGCAGGCCCGCCGCCTTGTCCTCCCGGTCATCATCACGACCGTCTCGGATGTGCTGCTGCACGATGCAATAGGCGTTCTTGCTTGGGTGGTCGCAAAGATGACCATCCCAAGCCCTGTCGTGCCAAACAAGCCGTGCGGAAAGATGAGTGGTCATGGATGCTCCCCGACGAAATATGTAGCACCGTTACTACGCCGGGCTACCTGATGTAAGTGTGGTTTTATCAGTCAATAATAAGACAACCTTCACAATCGGCGGCTCACCCCGTATACACCGGTCGCTCAATTGTGAGGGTTTCACGATTAGCCAGTGGCACTTCCTGGCCGAACAGAGACAAATGTACAAATAGCCGACGACATTACGCATCGCGCAATGGCAAATCCATCAGGGATTACGGATCGCCGAGAAATATCATGCCACGTCACGATAGCGTCCGTAGGTGTAGTGGGCCGCACAGGCGCCCTCCGAGGAGACCATGCAGGAACCCATCGGCGTCTCGGGCGTGCAGGCAGTGCCGAACAGCTTGCAGTCCCAGGGTCGCTTGACGCCGCGCAGGATGGCGCCGCATTCGCAGGCCTTGTTGTCGGCCACCGCCCGGTATGACAACGGAAAGCGCAGCTCGGCATCGAAGGCGGCGAATTCCCGGCGTATCCGCAGCGCCGAATAGGGCACCAGGCCCAGGCCGCGCCACTCGAATTCGCGGCGCAGTTCGAACACCTCGGCCACCAGGTTCTGCGCCTTGCGGTTGCCGTCGCGCGACACCGCCCGGGAGAACTCGTTCTCGACCTCGGCGCGCTCTTCGTTGACTTGGCGCACCAGCATCAGGATGGCCTGCATCACGTCGAGCGGTTCGAAGCCGGCGATCACCACCGGCTTGCGGTACTCCTCGGCGAAGAACTCGTAGGGCCGGCTGCCGATGACCGTGGACACGTGCGCCGGGCCGATGAAGCCGTCGAGCGGCACGCTGCCGTACTGGCGCACCTCGGGCGACTCGAGGATGCTGGCGATGGCCGAAGGCGTCAGCACATGGCAGCAGAGCACGGAGAAATTCTCCAGGCCCAGCGCCTGCGCCTGCTTGATGATCACGGCGGTCGGCGGCGTGGTCGTCTCGAAGCCGATGGCGAAGAACACCACCTGGCGCTCGGGATGCTGCTGCGCCAGGGCCAGCGCATCGGCGGCCGAATAGACCATGCGGATATCGGCGCGCTTGTCGCCGACCCCGGCCCTGGCCTTGAGCAGCGACAAGCCCCGCGAAGCGGGTATGCGTACGGTATCGGCATAAGTACATAAGGTCGCGCCGTGTTCCAGCGCCAGTTCGATGGCCATGTCGACGCGGCCGATCGGCAGTACGCAGACCGGGCAGCCGGGTCCGTGGATCATGCGCACGTTGGCCGGCAGCAGATCGGCCACGCCGTAACGCGAGATGGCGTGGGTGTGGCCGCCGCAGAACTCCATGAAGCTGTAAGTGCGCGCAGCCACCGCCTCGCGGGCAATGGCCGCGGCGAGGCCCTTCGCCAGCTGGCCGTCGCGAAATTCGTCTACGTATTTCATGGCGGCTCGCTGGCTGCTGCACCCATTTCGGCAAACAGCGCCAGCGTTCGCTCGGCCTCGTCGGCATCGAGCTTGTTCAGCGCAAAGCCGACATGGACGATGACGTAGTCGCCGACCGCGACGTCGTCCACCAGGGCCAGCGATATCTGCTTGCGCACCCCGCCCATGTCGACGATGCCATTGTCACCGTCGATTTCAGCCAGCCGCGCCGGAATGGCCAGACACATTTCACGACTCCCTTGGCGATGCCGCTTGCCGCGCCACCCAGGCCTGCCCGAGGCTCAGCCCGCCGTCGCTGGGCGGCAACTGGCGCGCCTCCAGCACGGTAAGGCCGGCGTCGTTCAGGCGGGCACGCAGGCCCAGCGCCAGAATACGATTGAGAAAGCAGCCGCCGCCGAAGACGACGGTTTGCACGCCTGCGCGCGTCGCCGCACGCAGGGTCCATTCAGCGAGCGCTGCAATCAGCGTGGCGTGGAACAGCGCCGCGCCGCGGCCGGCGTCGGGTACATCGGCCAGCGCCGCCAGCAGCGGCCGCACATCGAGGATGCCGACGTCATCAATGCGCCAGCCGCCGGGCAGCGCCGCGGTCGCGGCGGCGCGCTCGGCCAGGCCTTCCAGGAGCATCGCCGCCTGCCCTTCGTAGGCGGCGACGGCGCGGACGCCGAGCAGGCCGGCGGCGGCGTCGAAGACGCGGCCCAGGCTCGAGGTCGGCGGGCAATTGACATTGCGCTTCAGCATCGCCGCAATGGCTTCGGCCGCGGGCCGGTCGGCGAAGCGGCTGGCGATCTCCGCCCCGCGGCCCACAGCATGGAGCGCCGCCGCTGCCATGCGCCACGGTTCGCGCGCCGCGCGGTCGCCGCCGGGCAGCGAGAGCGGGCGCAGGTGGCCGAGACGAATCGAGCGCGCGCCATCGACGTGCAGCAGTTCGCCGCCCCAGGCGGCGCTGTCGTCGCCGAGGCCGACGCCGTCCAGGGCCAGGCCGATGACCGGCGCGGCGACGCCATGCTCGGCCAGCACCGCGGCGATGTGGGCATGGTGGTGCTGCACGGCGAGCAGCGGCAGTCCGCGCTGCGCCGCATAATCGGCGGCGAAACGGCTGCTATAGAAATCCGGGTGCAGGTCGTGGGCGACGATTTCCGGCTGCACTTCGAGCATGCTGGATAAATGCGCCACCGTCCCGGCCAGCGCGGCGCAGGTCGGCGCGTTGTCCAGATCGCCGACGTGCTGCGAGACGAAGGCCTCGTCGCCGCGGGTGATGCAGACGGTGTTCTTGAACCAGCCGCCGACGGCCAGCACGCTCGGCCCCGGCTGAGCCAGGCGAATGGCGCGCGGCGTGTAACCGCGCGCCCGGCGCACGAACTGAAACGAAGGCGCGGCGCGAAGCGCGGACTGAGCCGCAGGTTCGGCCCTGACCACCGAATCGTCGCAGCCTATGACGATGTCACGGTCGTGGAGCAGCACGGCGTCGGCGATGCCGGCGAGGCGGCGCAAGGCCTCGGCGTTGTCCGTCACCAGCGGTTCGCCGCCGGGATTGGCGCTGGTCATCACCAGGGCCAGCGGCTGGCTCTCGTTCATCCAGGTGCAACCGGACGGCCGCCCGGCGGCTTCGTGGAACAGCAGCCAGTGCAGCGGCGTGTAGGGTAGCATGGCACCGAGCCAGGCGATGCCCGGGGCGATGCCGGCCAGGGCCGCGTCGCAATCCGCTCGCTTCCTAAGCAAGACGATGGGCCGTTCGCCGCATTCGAGCAGGGCCGCTTCGGCAGCGCCGATCTCGGCGTAGTCGCGCAATGACGCCGTATTAGCCAGCATCACCGCGAAGGGCTTTTCTTCGCGCGCCTTGCGCTGGCGCAGCCGGGCCACCGCGGCGGCATTGCGCGCATCGCAGACCAGGTGGAAGCCGCCGAGTCCCTTGACGGCGACGATGCCACCCGCGCGCAGCAGGTGCAGCGTTTCGGCCACGGGATCGCCGGGCTGGCTTTCAGTCCCCGCTCCACCCATGTCGACCAGGCTTAGGCGCGGCCCGCAGATAGGGCAGGCGTTGGGCTCGGCATGGAAGCGGCGATCGGCCGCAGTGTCATACTCGGCGCGGCATTGCGGGCACAGGGCGAATCCCGCCATGCTGGTGCTGGCGCGATCGTAGGGCAAACGGCGGGTGATGGTGTAGCGCGGCCCGCATTGCGTGCAGTTGATGAACGGATAGCGCCAGCGGCGGTCGTGCGGATCGAACAGTTCGGCGAGGCAATCGGGACAGGTGGCGACGTCGTGCGGAATGGCGGTCGCCACGCGGCCGCCGCCGCTGGCGAGGATGGTGAAACCGGGCTCGTCGCGGACCCCGCAATCTTCGACGGCGACGCTGTCGACGCGGGCCAGCGACGGCGCATCGCGGCGCACCCGCGAGGCGAAGGCGAGCAGCTTCGGCGCCTCGCCTTCGACCTCGATTTCCACGCCGGCGGCATCGTTCCTTACCCAGCCGGACAGATCGAGTTCCTGCGCCAGCCGCCAGACGAAGGGGCGAAAGCCGACGCCCTGCACCACGCCGGCGACGCGGAGGCGCTGGCGCAGCGACAGCTTGTCGTGCACGCGGCCCACGTTATGGCGAATCAGCGCGCCGCCACCGGCGCACCGCGCAACGCGGCGAGGCCGGCCTCGATCCAGCCCAGCCATTCGTCGAGGCCCTCGCCGCTCTTGGCCGAGGTGCGGATCACCCGCAAGCCGGGATTGACGCGCCGGGCAAAGGCGATGGCCTGATCGACGTCGAAGTCCAGGTAGGGCAGCAGGTCGCACTTGTTGAGCAGCATCAGGCCGGCGGCGCGGAACATGTCGGGATACTTGATCGGCTTGTCCTCGCCCTCGGTGACGGAGAGGATCACCACCTTGTGCGCTTCGCCGAGGTCGAAGGCCGCCGGGCAGACCAGGTTGCCGACGTTCTCGATCATCAGCACCGAATTGTCGGCCGGGGCCAGCGATTCCAGGGCATGGCCGACCATGTGCGCGTCGAGGTGGCAGCCCTTGCCGGTATTGATCTGCACCGCCCTGGCCCCGGTGGCGCGAATCCGCTCGGCGTCCTGGCTGGTCTGCTGGTCGCCTTCGACGACGGCGATCGGCAGCCGCCCCGCGAGCATTTCGATGGTCCGGCACAGCAGCGTGGTCTTGCCCGATCCGGGACTGGAGACGAGGTTCAGCGCCAGCACGCCGTGCTCGCCGAAGCGGCGGCGGTTCTCGGCGGCATAGGCGTTGTTCTTGCCAAGGATGTCCTGCTCGATCTGCACCATGCGCGCCGGGCTGAGGCCCGGCGCGTGCGCAGCGGCCGCGGCGCCGATTTGCAGCGCGTCACCATGGGAATGGGCGTGAGGCAAGTGGGCATGTCCGGGCACGGCACGGTAAGTATGGCCGCTGGCGCCGTGTTCGTGACTGTGCTCGCCCTGGTGTCCGTGAACATGGCTATGCACCGTGCCATCGGCATGAACGTGCTGGTGCGCATGTTCGCCCGCCGGGTCGTCTTCATGCGCCTTGCCATCGATCCGCGTTTCGCCTTTGCCGCAGCCGCAAGTCGTACACATGCTCGCTCCCTCCAGGTCCGACTATCCTAATCGACTTCGAGTTCCTTGACGCGCATTTCGCTGCCGCCGGTGACCTGCAGCTGGTAGCTGCCGCACTGCGGACAGGCATCGTCGAGTGCCTGCAGCGCCACGCTGCCGCTGCATTGCATGCACCAGGCGCTGCCCGGCGTGGCGACGATCTCCAGCCGGCTGCCCTCGGCCAGGCTGCCGCGGGTCACGGCATCGAAACAGAAGCGCAGCGCCTCGACCTCCACCGCGGCCAATTGGCCGATTTCCAGCCATATGGTGCGGACCCGGGTGAATCCCTGCTGCCGCGCGGCGTCTTCGATCACCTGCAGCACCCCCTCGGCTAGCGACATTTCATGCACGCTGCCCCTCCAGCTTCCCGGCCACGCGGGAATCGACGCCTATCGTCGGGCGTCCTAAGGACGCTCTCGGCTCGTGCCTTGCCCCGCCGTTCCAGCGCAAGTCAGGCAGCCGGCCATTCATTTTCTCCGGCCAAGCAAGCCGCCGCCGAGGAAGCCGCGCCGCGACATGGGCCGCTCGGCCAATGAACCCGCCGGCAACACCGGGTCCGTAGCCATCGCCGGATCGACCCGGAACAGCGAGGCCAGCGCCGCGCCGGCCACGGCACGGGCATCGTCCTGGGAGGCGAACTCGAAGACAGGCGAAAACAGCGAACAGGACTGGTAGGCGCCGAGCTCGTCGTCGACTCCGCCCATGAACTCGTAATCGCCGCAGGGAAAGGCCCAGGACTGGTTCTGGCCGACGGCGAGGCTGCGAAAGGTCGTGCCGGGGCCGGGCAGCAGCATCAGGTTGATCGCCCATGGAGTGATCATGACGCCCAGCCAGACACCGTCCCAGGGACGAAAATCGACCGCCTCGACGGACAGCGCCGGATTGTTCAGCGGCAGGTCGGCCATCCGCGTCGCCGCAATGTGCGCAAACGCCCGCTCGACGGCGGCCGCCGGATTTCCCCCAGGCGACGCCATCGTTTATGGCACCAGCATGAACTTGTGCCGCGGCGCATCGCAGTTCGGGCAGGTCCATTGCTCCGGCAGTGCGGCGAATGGCGTCCCCGGCGGAATCTGCCAGGTCCAGTCGCCCAGCGCCGGATCGTAGATCGTCCAGCAGATGCCGCATTCGAGCCGCGCTTCGGCAGGCGGCGCGGATGGCGCCGTGGCGAGGTTCTCCGGGCTCACGTCAATCCTCCAGCAGCGTTTCCAGCCACGCGGCGAGGCGCTCGGTGCTGTCCGCGAAATCCTCGGGCGCCGCCAGCGCCGCCGCCGGCACGTCGATGACTTCGATCGTGTTGAGGATCAGCGCGTCCATGCTGTTGAAATATTGCACCCACCAGGTATGGGGCAATCGCGTACTGCTGATGCGACAATTGCCGTAGCCGCGCGAGAGCACGGTCACCGGACCGCAGCCGAGGGACTGCGCCAGGTAGTCCAGATCCGGCGGCGTCACCGGCAGCAGGGTCAGGTTGATGACGTGCGCCGGCCGCCCCTGATGCCAGGCCGCCGACTGGTCGACGAGTTCGGCGAGCAGGGCCGGGGAGTTCATCACCCCGGCCGGCGCCGGCGGCACAGCGGGGCTGCGGCTTTGGGCCGCCTCGGCCATGGTGGTCCGCAACACCTGCGGAACGGGCGCAACTTCCAGCCTGTCGGCGGCGATGCCGCCGTCTTCGCGCTGGCCGAGCACATGCCAGATGCCGGCGAAGCTCGTCTCCTCGATGCGCCAATTCCGTGCGCCGCGGACGACGGCGCTGACCTCGCCCTGCCCCATCGCCTGGTTGACCACGGCCAGCCCGGCCGGGCTCAGCGCCGTCAAGTCCAGCCCGGGAGCGGCGCCGCTGCCGAAGGCGTGGCCGCGCATCGCGGCCAGCAATTCGGCCAGTGCCGCGTGCGCCTCGAGCGCCGCCGCGGCAGGCGCGGCTACGATCAGCGGCGGCCGGAAAACCGCCATCTCGTGCGGCATCGGCAGGTAGTCCGCGGTCTCCTCGACATCGTGGCTGCCGGGCCCGACGAGGGCAATCGGAAAGGGTTTCATGCGGCTGCTCCGTTCAGTGACAGGTGTTGCCGGACGCTTGATCGCTGCACACCTCGTCGAGTCGGGTGTACCCCCGCGCCACCAGGCGTTCTCCGAGCAGCACAGCGCTCATGGCGGATTGGCTCGGGTTCAAGTCGTCTTTCCGTTCTTGACCAGCGCGCGCAGATGTTCCGGGAGCTGGGGTTCGCGGTTCACCAGGTCGGCGAAGCAGGCGTCGAGATCGACGCTGCCGCCCGCGACCAGGGTTTCCAGCGCCTCCACGGCGCTGCCGATCCGCTCCGCTTCGGCGGCATCGACCAGGTCCCGCGCCGCGCCGAGAAAGCTCAGCACCCATTGCCCCGCCTGCAGGGGCCCGGTGAGCAGCGTGTCGATGTCGACCTCGCTGCCGTCGCGGCGGCGGCAGCGGGCCAAGCTGCCGTCCATGCGCAGCACCTGCAGCGGAATCGCCATGCACATGGAATTTTCCAGGTGATCTAGAGAAAGCGTTCGTCGCCGAGGCGGCAGGCTTCATCCGCCGACGGGCGACCCGACTCGTAGTCGGCCATGTCCAGCGCCGCATCGTTGATGCGCTCGCCGCCGCCTTCGCCGCGGGGCGAAAGTTCGCAGCCCCATTCGCGCAGTCGCGCCACGGCGGCGGCCAGCGCCGCGGGCACGCACGCCTTGACGGCCGGGCGCAGGCTGCCGCCGAAGTCCTCCAGGTCGACCGGTTGCACGCCGATCAGGACCATCGCCTCGGGCAGCTTGCCGGTCAGCGCCGCGGCGGCGATCACTTCCTGGAAGCAGGTCTGGTGCAGGCTCATCTTCTTGGCCCCCATGTAGCGAGGCACTTCGTCGCCTTCGACGATCTTCATCGTCCCCGGCGGCAGACCATAGTCGACGGCGTCGAAGACCAGCAGGTGGCGCGCCTCCTGCACGTAGGGCAACAGATAGAGGCCCTGCGTGCCGCCGTCCATGACCACGACGCCCGGCGGCAGCTGATATTGCGCCGCGAGCGCCTCGGCACAGCGAACGCCGAAACCTTCATCGGCCCACAGCAGGTTGCCGATACCGAGCACTAGAATGTTGGTCACCGTCTCTCCTTACCGCATCGTCTGTAACCGCTACCGTTACATCGCAGGTGTCGTGCCAGCCTCTCGCCGCTCTGCCGGCCGGTGCGAAAAAGCTTGCCGATCAAGGGCGTGAACTATCCGGATGGCGGGCGAGCCGCCTGGCAACGGTCACTTGCCTTCCAATTCCACGGCTGTAGTGAAGGCCCGCGGAGCATGGGCGCCGAGGTTGACACATCTGGGCGCCTCGCGCAAGCCGCGCCGGCGCGACACCGCCAAGCCCTTGGCCAGCGTCTCCTGGGAAATCTTCAAGGGCTTGAGAAATCGCGACTCGAGAAACAGTCCCGGATGAGGCGGCGTGCGCCGTCGCGCCGAACGCGGGCCCGCCTGCCAACTCCTTACCCGCTCCATGGTGGCGCGATCGGCACGGTCGAGCCTTAGGCTCGGTGACCCCGTCCCAGGGATGCAGCCCCTTGCTTTCGTCGGCGTACTTGTACCAGGAGTGGCTGACGAATTCCTGGATCTGATCCGGGTCTTTGAGATCCACCGCCTGCACCTTGCCCAGGTCGCCGCCGGTGATGGCGCCGCGCGGCAGCACCAGGTTGGCGGCGGTGTAGTCGTTGGCCCGGTCGGGAATGTCGCCGTAGGACATCATGGCCTGCCCCGACAGTCCGCCGCCGTAGAGCCAGCCCTTGTTGAACGAGGCGATGGCCGGCAGGTCGGGAATGTACACCTGCTCGGTGAACTCGTAGGCGCGGTCGATGATGTCCTTGACCAGGTTGAGGCGCTCCATGTTGATGGCCCCGCCGGCGCCGACATCGTTGAGGTTGATGGCCGAGGGCACACCGCCGACGAGCCAGTTCGGATGCGGATTCTTGCCGCCGAAAAACTGGAAGGGAACATGACAGACGAGGCGGCGGACCGGCGAGGCTTGACCGGCGCGCGCGAACCGCCAATACTGCGGCTCGCGCGATCGCTGAACGAATCGTCGCCAGCCGGTCGCGATGCCGCCTGGCCCTATAGACTGCGCCGGGATTGATCCGCACCGGACGGTCCGTCGCACCGGATTCACGGGGAGCGCGACCGCGATGAGAGCGACGGCCAGGTGTCGCCGAAAGCCCTGCCGCGATGTCGTTGACATGAAAGAGCCCTACCCATGAACGACGACACCAAAGCCTGCCCGGTCTGCGGCGAAACCATCAAGGCCGCCGCCATCAAGTGCCGTTTCTGCAACACCGATCTGGCGGCCTTCGCCGCCTCGCGCGAGGCCGAAACGGAACAGCCGCTGTTCACCGGCCATCCCGCTGTCATCCATAGCGCCTGGCAGTGGATAGCCGTGGCGCTGACGCTCGGCGTCGCCCTGCTTTTCTACTGGCTGAAGAGCCTCGCCACGACCTACGAGATCACCTCGCAGCGGGTGCGGATCGAGCGCGGCATCCTGTCGACGGTCAAGGACAGCATCGAACTGTTCCGCATCGATCACTTCGACCTGCACAAACCGCTCGGGATGAGGCTGGCCGGTTACTGCCTGGTCCACCTCCGCTCATCGGACGCCAGCTTCCAAACCGTGATCCTCTACGGCATCCCGAATCTGGAACAGCTCGCCGATACGCTGCGGGAGTGCTCGCTACGCGAACGCAGCCGACGCCGCGTGACCACTTTCGTCCAGGCGTAACAAACCGTCAGGCCGTTGCCGATCCTAAGGGGCCATCGATATCAGGCAACAACGCACTGCTTTGCCCTGGGTCAATGCCCCTGCCCGGCAAATCGCATAGAAAGCGTGGATATTTCAAGAATATAGCCACAAAAGAAGCGGATTCATCATCAAGTATTGGTCGCGGCGGGCGTTAATTGGTGCATCCAGTTGGGCTCGGCAGCCTTGAGTTGCCGGGCATTGGGGCACTTGGCCGCGCTGCTGCCGCAAGGGACTTGGCTGCGTCAGTGCGCGGGAATCAGAACGTCTGCCCAGGCCGGCTCGAGCCGGCGCCGTGAAATTGTCGCCAGGGGATTCCATGCTATTGCCTTGCCATTCGCCAGCCGAGCCCGGGCGGCCTGCCAAGTCGCTGGCGCGGCTCGTCCGGCTGCTGGGGCTCTGCGGCTTGCTAGCGACCGGCGCACCGCTTCTCGCGGCGGGCAATGCCGCGCTTCCCGACCTGACCAGCCTGTCCCTGGACCAACTCCTGAATCTGCAGGTCTTTTCGGCGTCAAAGTTTACGCAAAAGGTTTCCGAAGCGCCCTCGGCCGTTACCGTCATCAGCGCGGAAGACATCCGCACTTTCGGCTACCGGACCCTGGCCGATGTGCTGAAGAGCATTCGCGGCCTCTACGTGAACTACGATCGCAACTACAGCTACCTGGGCGCCCGCGGCTTCGCCCGGGCCGGCGACTACAACACGCGCATCCTGCTGCTGGTGGACGGCTACCGGCTCAATGACAACATCTACGACCAGGCGCCGCCGGGCACCGAGTTTCCGGTCGATGTCGATCTGATCGAGCGGGTCGAGTATGTTCCCGGCCCGGGCTCCGCCATCTACGGCAACAACGCCTTCTTCGGCGTCATCAACGTCATCACCAAGAACAGCCTGGAGGGTGGCTCGACGCATTTGACCGGCGAGGCCGCCAGCCGGCAGACCTATGCCGGGCGCATTGGATTCAGCAAGCGCCTGGACAACGACTCGCAATTGCTGCTGCACGCTTCCGGCTACGACAGCCGGGGCGGCGACGTTTTCTTCCCGGAGTTCAACGATCCGGCCAGCAACAACGGCGTGGCCCATAACGGGGATTACGACCGTTACCGCCACTTCTTCGCCAAGCTGTCGCAGGGTCCGCTGCAATGGGAGACGGGCTATGGCTGGCGCAAGAAGGGCATTCCGACGGCCTCCTTCGGCCAAATCTTCGACGACCCGCGCAGCCATACGGTGGACGAGTACCTGTTCACCCAGCTTAAATATCAATGGACGCTCGGTGCGGATTGGCAACTCTACGGCAGCGTGAACTACGGCAGCGATAATTACGATGGCAATTACATCTACGCGCCGCCGCCCGGGGCGGTCAACATGGACAGGGCCCGCGGCCAATGGTGGGGCGGCGATCTGCGTCTGCTCAGCTACGGCCTGCGCGGTCACAAGCTGATGCTGGGCCTGGAATACCGGGATGATTTCCGACGCGATCTAGCCAACTTCGACGACAATCCCCATGTCATCTTTCTCGACCATCGCAGCAGCAAGCGCTCGCTGGGCCTCTATGCGCAAGACGAATGGACGCTGCGCGACGGGCTGTTGCTTAGCGCCGGCTTGCGCTACGACCATGCCAGCCAGGGCGCGGACAGCCTCAACCCCCGCCTCGGCCTGATCTACCAGTGGTCGCCCCGGACCACCGTCAAGCTGCTCTACGGTACCGCCTATCGCGCGCCCAATGTCTACGAGCAGTTCTACGTGACCGATGCCAGCCGCTTTAAGGCGAGCCCCGATCTCAAGGCCGAGAACATCACCACCTATGAGGCGGTGCTGGAGCACTTCCTGCACGAAGACCTGCGCCTGGTCGCCAGCGTTTACCATTACGAGATCAGGAACCTGGTCAGCCTCACCCAGGACCAGAACAAGCTGTTTTTCTTCGACAACCTGCTGCGAGCCGAGGCCAACGGCATCGAGCTGGAAGCGGAAAAACTGTTCGAGCGTGGCGCCCGGCTGCGCTCCAGCGTCAGTTTCCAGTCGGCCCGCGACTCGGCCAGCGGCGACCTACTGCCCAACTCGCCCAGACAGATGGCCAAGATCAATTATTCGCTGCCTCTGTTCGGCGACAAGTGGCGGGCGGGACTGGAAGCGCTTGCGACCAGCAACCGCAAGACGATCCAGGGCGGCACCGTGGCGGGCGTCGTCCTCACCAATTTGACCCTGAGTTCCGTCAGGCTGAGCAAGCATCTGGAGGTGTCGGCGAGCGTCTATAACCTCTTCGACCGGGCCTACGGCGACCCACCCTCCAGGGAGCACTTCGACATCCTGGGGCGGACCCTGCAGCAAATACCGCAGGACGGGCGCAGCTTCCGACTCACGCTCGACTATAGCCTGTAGGCATATATTGACGATGCGCGATCTTTCCCGGCTGCTCTTCCTGACGCTCGCTCCTCTGGCCATAACCGCGCCAATTGCAGCGGCCGTCGAGCCCGTGGCCGAATACGCCTTGAAAGCCGCTTACCTGTACAACTTCGCCGGCTTCACCACTTGGCCGGGCGATTCGGGCCCAAGCATTCAGCTTTGCGTCCTGGGCAAGGATCCGTTCGGCGCGGCCTTGGACAATCTTACCGGCAAGGCGGTGGGCAACAGCCGCTTGGCGGTGCGCCGTCTCGATTCGGGCGAATCAATACGCGATTGCCAGATCCTCTTCATCAGCGCCTCGGAAAAAGCCGCTCTGACGACCATCGTCGACAGCTTGCGCGGCGCCAGCGTCCTCACCGTTGCCGACATTCCGGGCGCGACCGAGCAAGGCGTGATGATAGAGATGACGTTGGACGACCGCCGGGTCGTATTTTCGGTCAACGCCGAGGCAGCCAGGCGAGCCAGGTTGTCGATCAGTTCAAAAGTGCTGCGCTTAGCCAAGGCGGTGCTATGAAGGCCGGCTTGACACGGTTTTGGCAGCGCCAGCGCAACAGCCCTCTGCGCTTCAAGCTGCTGGCGATCAACCTGGCGAGCACCGGGCTGGGCTTGCTGGTCGTGTCCTTCCTGCTGGTGGCCCACGAGTACTACAGCTTTCGCGATGCTCTGCTCGATAACTTGAGCGTTCAGACCCGGATGATCGCCGAGAACAGTTCCGCGGCCCTGGTCTTCGATGATGCCAAGACGGGGATGGAAATCCTGGCTGCCCTAAGGGCTTCGCCCGACGTGACACGGGCGGCGATCTACCGGAGCGGCGGCGAATTGTTCGCCGTCTATCATCGGAACGATGGGGATGGACAACTGCCGCCGATCTTCGACGGCATTTCGTCGACGCACCGCATGGATGGGGACGCCGTTACCCTGGACCATCCGATATTGCAGGGCAAGAGCAGTCTGGGCACGATCGTCATCCAGGCCAGCCTGGAAAAGTTCTACCGCACCATCCTCTGGTACGGCTTCATTACCTTCGTGCTGGTTGCCCTTGCCTTATACTTCGCCTCCCTGCTGATCGGGCGGCTGAACCGGACCATCACCGATCCGCTCTCGTATCTGAGCCGGCTCATGCAAGAGGTGTCCCAACGCAAGGACTATTCCCTGCGTAGCCCCTGCACAACCAGCGACGAGGTGGGTACCCTCGCCCGGATGTTCAACGACATGCTGGAGCAGATCCAGACCCGCGACACGGATTTGGAGCAGGAGATCGCCGTGCGCAAGCAGGCGGAAGACCAGTTGGACCAACTGGCCCACTTTGATACCGTTACCAAACTGCCGAACCGCTATTTCTTCAACGACCGGTTGCACGCCATGATCGGCCAGTCCGCCTGCTCGCAAAACCACGCGGCGGTCATGTTCCTCGACGTCGATAACTTCAAGGTCATCAACGACACCCTGGGGCACCACGTCGGCGACAAGGTCCTGCAACTAGTCGCCCAGCGGCTTTCGGAGACCTTAAGGGTCGGGGACACCATTTCCCGCGTGGGCGGAGACGAATTCGCGATCATCGCCTACGGCCTGGAGGGCTCCGAGCAGGCGTCGGTGGTGGCCAGGAAATGCATCGACAGCCTCGCCACCCCTATCGTTATCGAGGGCCACGAAATCTATGCCACCGTCAGCATTGGCATCAGCATCTATCCCGACGATGCCGCCGATGCGCACGAGATCCTCAAGAACGCCGACACGGCCATGTATTACGCCAAGAACAAGGGCAAGAACACCTACCAGACGTTTTTCCCCGAAATGAAGGACAGCGCGCTTAAGCGCCTTACCCTCGAAAGCGGCCTGCGCAGAGCCTTGGACAGGGAAGAATTCGAACTCGTCTACCAGCCGCAGATCGAACTCAAGACGGGCCGCGTCGTCGGCGTCGAGGCGCTGCTGCGCTGGCGTAGGCCGGCCTTAGGTTACCTCAGCCCGATGGAGTTCATTCCGGTGGCCGAAGAAACCGGCCTGATCGTGCCGATCGGCTTATGGGTATTGCGCAAGGCGTGCCGACAGATGAAGGCCTTGCACGCCTTAGGGTTTGCCGATTTGCGGGTTGCCGTCAATGTCTCCGGCCGGCAATTCAAGGAAGAGGATCTTGTCCCCGCCATGCTCCGCGTCACGAGCGAGACCGGCTTGGAACCCAGGTTCGTCGATCTTGAGCTGACCGAAAGCACCCTGATGGACAGTGCCGAGGTCACTCTCGCCAAGCTGAGGCAACTGCATACGGCGGGCTTCTCCCTGTCGATCGACGATTTCGGGACGGGTTATTCATCGATGAGCTACCTCAAGCGTTTCCCCATCGACACCTTGAAAGTGGATAAGGGGTTTGTAATGGACATCCCGACCGACAAGGACGACGCCGCCATCGTCGCCGCCATCATTGCGATGAGCACGAGCCTCGGCCGCGGCACCGTGGCCGAGGGTGTGGAGACCGAGGAACAGCTCAACTTCTTGCGCGACCTCGGTTGTACGCATGTCCAAGGCTACTACTTCGCCCGCCCTCTGCCGCCAGTTGAATTGGAGGCCTACCTGCGCAAGGCGTCGGATTCGGGAAACCAAGTGACCCGCAAGCACCTTGGCAATTTAATTGGCGCCGCAGGCGGACCCGTTTAGGGCAGCGGTCACGATCCTCGCCCGGCCCGGATCAGTAGCTTTGCGACCCAATCGCCTGCAGCTCGCAGTTCACCGCGATCTGTGCTTGACTCAAAGCGGGGGATCGCCGCCGGACCCTATTTGATGACGATCCGTATCTTGACCTCACCAGGGTAGCGCCACCCGGCTGATTGCCATCCCATGCCATGAGCATCATTTCCCTGCTGTGCCGGGCAACGACGATGTTTGGAACCCTTCTCGCAGTCATCGTGGCGACCGGCGCAAGTGCCGATGCGCGGAAATACCCACAACAATCCGAGGGCGACTTCATCGTCCGGGATTTTCAGTTCCAGAACGGGGAAACGCTGCCCGAACTCCGTTTGCACTACACGACGATTGGCGTGCCGCAGCGCGATGCGGCTGGCCACGTCAGGAACGCCGTACTGCTGCTGCACGGGACGACGGGAACCGGGAAGGTGTTTCTCGGACCGACGATTGCCGGCGAGTTGTTCGGCCCCGGGCAGCCGCTCGACGCCTCGCGCTATTACATCATCGTGCCCGACGGCCTCGGCCGGGGCGGTTCCAGCAAGCCGAGCGACGGATTGCGGGCGCGCTTTCCTCGCTACGGGTACGCCGACGTGGTGGCCGCTCAATACCTCCTCGCCACCGCGGGGCTGGGCGTCGATCATCTGCGCCTGGTGCTTGGCGTCTCGATGGGCGGCATGCAGGCGTGGATGTGGGCGGAGCGCTACCCGGAGATGATGGACGCCGTCATGCCGATCGCCTGCCAGCCGGCCGCCATCTCGGGGCGCAACCTGATGTTCCGGAGGATCCTGACCGAGTCGATCCGCAACGATCCCGGCTGGAATGGCGGCGATTACCAGGCACAGCCGCGCCATTGGCTGTATGCCGCGCCGCTCTGGCCGATCGTTCTGGACAGCCCGGTGCGACTGCAGGCCCAGGCGCCGACGCGGCAGGCGGCGATCGCCGCCTACGACACGATGGTCGGCAATGCGGGACAGAACTACGACGCCAACGATTTTCTGTACTGGCTCGAATCGTCGTGGGACTACGATCCACAGCCCTTGCTCGGAAAGATAAAGACCACGCTGGTCGCGGTGAATTTCGCCGACGACGCGCTCAATCCGTCCGACCTCGATATCGTGGAAAAACTCGTCAAGACGATCCCGACCGCGCGTTTTGTCCTGGTGCCCGAGAGCGAAAAGACCGCCGGCCACCAGACGCTGGCGCTGGCGGCGATCTGGAAACCTTATCTCGAGGAACTGTTGCGCGCCTCGTCGCCAGCGGCAGCGCGTCCGTGATCGCCCGGCACGAAGGCTTTCCCGGCCGGCGGCCGGCAATGCGCGCCGTGCATTCCAACGGAATACCCGGTCGACCCTGTACAATGTTCCGCGGAGCGTTCCACTCACACAGGAAGGATAGAGTCAGGCCATGCACATCAAAATTCCGGTTGTCAGAGAGTCGTCGGCGAGCATGCCGGTGCGCGGTTCGAGGGAGAGTGCCGGTTTCGATTTGTGTGCCAATTTGGAAAACCCTCTCACCCTCAAGCCGGGTAGCCGCTCGCTGATTTCCACAGGTCTCAAGTTGTCGATCCCGCACGGCTTTTGTGGCCTCATCTGTTCCCGCACATCGCTCGCCCTGGTGCACGGAATCACCGTCTTGAATGCTCCCGGCATTATCGATTCGGACTACCGGGGCGATGTCGGCGTCGTATTGGCCAATCTTGGCGAGCAGCCGTTCACGATCGAACCGGGATTGCGCGTGGCCAAGATCGTCTTCATGCACTACATGCGCACGCTGTTCATTCCGGCAGCGGGACTTGCGGAAACGGATCGCGACCCCGCCTGAAGCCTTCGTTCGCCCTGCTCGTCACCTCGCCGCAAGCCAGCTCGACGAAGCCTCTTGGCGAGCGATACCTAAGCACGTCTCCGTCTGACCGGACGCCGCTAGCTCAGCAGCTTGAAGGCATGAGCCCAGTCGTTGCGCAGCAAGCCGGGGATGCACCAGAGCATGCACAGCGGTTCGATGGCACGCGCGGCCTCGGCCTTGCCCATGTCGGCCGTGTCCCAGCCGAACTGGTCGAGGACGCCGCCGACCACCTGTTTGGCGGCTTCGTCGTTGCCACAGATGAACATGGTCGGCTTGCCGCCGCTGAAGCGGGGATTGACCATGCAGGCATTGCCGACTGAATTGAAAGCCTTGACGAAGCGGACCTGCTGAAATTCGCCCTGCAGCCGCTCCATCAGCGACTCGTCGAGGTTGGTGAAGAACCTCAGGACGCCGTTGACCGGTGCCGCATCCGAAATCGGATTGGTCGCGTCGATCAGCGCTTTGCCGGCAAGATTCCGGGCGGCGTCGGCCGCCCGCAGCGCGGCCGCGGCGGCACTGCCCTTGACGGCCAGCACGCCCAGCTCGGCAAACGCCGCGGCCTCGGCAAAGCTGCCGATGCTCGCCTTAGGCTGCTCCCTGGCCCAGCCGGAAAGCGTCTCCGGGGTACGCGTACCGACCATGACCTGGTGCCCATGCTTGACGAAGCCGCCCGCCAGGACCTTACCTACATCGCCCGATCCGAGGATGCCGATCTTCATGCTGTTCTCCTTCGAGAAACGGCACCGCGAGCCGAACGGCGCGCGAGTGCCGAGGATGTGCCCACGCCGGCGCGTGGAACGTGGTCCATTAGAGCTTGTCGCCGGCCCGGAGTTCTCATGCGCGCAGACGGGCGCCAAGGCGTGCACCCGTACATCGCGACGATCGGCCTGGATCGCTGCGGGTTCGGGAGATCGACGATCGACGCCAGGCTTACCCCGCCGCGAGCCCCCGTTCCCGCAGCCGGTCGGGATTGAACAGGCGCCCGGCGTAGAGCGCGCCGCCATCGCAGAGCACCGTCACGAACGTGTGGCCGGGCTGGCCCAGATGGCGCCGGGCAGGTCGGCCGCCCGGCGCCCGGCGATCTTCTGGTGGTTGTCCGGGTCGCGATAAGGTCCGGGGGGAACCGCGCGCACCTCGGCGCCGAGCCGGCGCAGCAACTCCATCTTCTCTGGCGACTGGTTGTCGGGGATGACGATGACGCAGCGGTAGCCGCGTACGGCGCAGATGTGCGCCAGGCCGATGCCGGTATTGCCGGCCGTTCCCTCGACGACGGTGCCGCCCGGCCCGAGCAGTCCGCGCCGCTCGGCGTCGCGGACGATGTAGAGCGCCGCACGGTCCTTGACCGAGCCGCCGGGATTGAGGAACTCGGCCTTGCCGAGGATCTCGCAGCCGGTTTCGGCACTAAGCCTTTCCAGCCGCAGCAGCGGGGTGCTGCCGATCGCGCCGCAGAAGCCCGCACGAATGTCCATCAGGGTGCTCCGGAGTCCCTGTGCCACCACACGGCCTACCGTACCAGTCTAGTCGATGGAAGGCTGGGCCAGCCCTACCCGACCGATCACCACCGTGACCCGGCCCGGAGGCGGTGCCGGTCGGCAATGTGCGCACTAAGGTCGTGGTATTTCCGCCCTGCCGACTATAATGAAGATGTCCTTATTCGGACGCCGCCCATGCTCAAGGCCCTTGCCCTGGCCGCGCTGCTTGGCGGGTCGTGCCTCGCTGCGGCCGCGCCGGTGGCGGTCGTCGAGATACGCGGCGCGATCAGCCCGGCGAGCAGCGAACTCCTGTCCCGCGCCCTCGCCGGCGCCCGGGATAAGGGTGCGGCCTTGCTGGTCCTCCGCCTCGACACGCCCGGCGGCCTCGACAGCTCCATGCGCGAGATGATCCGCGACATCCTCGCCTCGCCCGTACCGGTCGCCACCTATGTCGCGCCGAGCGGCGCGCGCGCCGCCAGCGCCGGCACCTACATCATGTACGCCAGTCATGTCGCTGTCATGGCGCCGGGAACCAACCTGGGCGCGGCGACGCCGGTGTCGATCGGTCCGGGCGGCCCCGAGCGGGAGCCGGGCGGCGGCGAAAAGCCGTCGTCGCGCGAGCGCGGCGAAGCGGCCGCGACGCCGCCCTCTTCCGCCGACGCACTGCGGGCCAAGGTGGTGCAGGATGCCGCGGCCTACATCCGCAGCCTGGCCCAGATGCGCGGCCGCAATGCGCAATGGGCCGAACGCGCGGTGATGCGCTCGGAAAGCCTCTCGGCGGACGAGGCGCTCAAGCTCAAGGTGATCGACTTCATCGCCGACGATGTCGCCGACCTGCTGCGCAAGGCAGAGGGGCGCAGCGTCCGCACCGCGGCCGGCGAACGACCGCTGGCGCTGGCCGAGGCGCAGATATACATCGTCGAGCCCGACTGGAAGTATCGGCTGCTGGCCGCCATCGCCGATCCCAACATCGCCCTCATCCTGATGATGCTCGGCTTCTACGGGCTGGTATTCGAATTCAATTCGCCGGGCCTCGCCTTCCCCGGCGTGACCGGCGCGATCTGCCTGTTGCTGGCAGCCTACGGCCTGCATCTGCTGCCGCTCAATTCCGTCGGCGTGCTGCTGATGCTGCTGGGCGTGGCCTTCATGATCGCCGAGGCGTTCTTTCCGACTTTCGGCGCGCTGGGCGTCGGCGGCGTGGCGGCCTTCGTCGGCGGTGCGCTGATGCTGGTCGATACCGACGTGCCGGGCCTCTCGGTGTCCTGGCAGGTGGTGACGCCGCTGGCGGCGTTTTCGGCGCTGCTGCTGTTCGCCATCGCGGCGATGGCCCTAAGGGCCAGACGGCGCCCCGGCGTGGCCGGGGCGGAGAAAATGGTCGGCGCACAGGCGGTGGCCTTAGAGGATTTCGACGCGGCCGGCTGGGTGCTCGCCGAGGGCGAACGTTGGCACGCCGTGAGCCGCGGCCCGCTGCGGCGCGGCGCCCGGGCGGTCATCGTCAGGGTGGACGGTTTGACTCTGGAGGTCGAGCCTGTGACGGGAGGTGGATGATGTATCTCTACGGTTTGATGATCGCCGTCGTTGCGGCGATCCTGTTGTTTGGCGCCGCCTTCCGCATCCTCTGGGAGTATCAGCGCGGCGTGGTGTTCACGCTCGGCCGCTTCTGGAAGGTGAAGGGGCCGGGCCTGATTGTCATCATGCCCTTCGTCCAGCAGATGGTGCGGGTCGATCTGCGCACCGTGGTGATGGACGTGCCGAGCCAGGATGTGATCTCGCGCGACAACGTCTCGGTGAAGGTGAACGCGGTCGTCTATTTTCGCGTCATCGACCCGCAGCGGGCCATCATCCAGGTGGCCAACTTCTTCGAGGCGACTTCGCAGCTTGCCCAGACCACGCTGCGCTCGGTGCTGGGCAAGCACGAACTCGACGAGATGCTGGCCGAGCGCGAGCGGCTCAACGTCGACATCCAGCAGAGCCTCGACGCCCAGACCGATGCCTGGGGCATCAAGGTGTCGATGGTCGAAATCAAGCACGTGGACATCAACGAAACGATGGTCCGGGCCATCGCCCGCCAGGCTGAAGCCGAGCGCGAACGCCGCGCCAAGATCATCCACGCCGAGGGCGAATTGCAGGCCTCGGCGAAGCTGCTCGAGGCTTCCCGCGTGCTGGCCAAAACGCCGCAGGCGATGCAACTGCGCTACCTGCAGACGCTCACGGCGATTGCCGGCGACAAGAGTTCCACCATCGTCTTCCCCTTCCCGGTGGAGCTGCTCGATACCCTGCTTAGGAAAGGGGCGGCCGCAACGTCGCCGCCCGAGGCCGGCCAGAGCGGCGACGGCTGAGCTATCGGTCGACGAAGGCCCGTTCGATCACGTAATCGCCCGGCACGCCCGAGTGCGGCGAAATCTTGAAGCCGCGCTCGTCCAGCAGGGCGCAGGAATCCCTGAGCATCGCCGGACTGCCGCAGATCATCACCCGGTCGCGGGCCGGGTCGAGGGGCGGCAGGCCGATGTCCTCGAACAGGCGGCCGCTTTCGATCAAATGCGTGACGCGGCCGCGGTGATGAAACGCTTCGCGGGTCACGGTCGGATAGTAGATCAGCCGTTCGCGCACCAGCTCGCCGAAATATTCGTTCTCCGGCAACTCGCCGGTAATGAAATCGGCATAAGCCAGTTCGCTGACGTGGCGCACGCCGTGAACCAGCACGACCTTCTCGAAGCGCTCGTAGGTCGCCGGATCCTTGATGATGCTCATGAACGGCGCCAGCCCGGTGCCCGTGGCCAGCAGGTAGAGGTGGGTGCCGGGCAGCAGGTCGTGCAGCAGCAGCGTCCCGACCGGCTTGCGGCTGACCAGCACGATGTCGCCGTGCTTGAGGTTTTGCAGCCGCGAGGTCAGCGGACCGTCCGCCACCTTGATGCTGAAGAACTCGAGGTGCTCCTCGTGGTTGGCGCTGGCGATGCTGTAGGCGCGCAGCAGCGGCCGGCCTTCGACTTCGAGGCCGAGCATGACGAAATGGCCGTTCTCGAAGCGCAGTCCGCGGTCCCGGGTCGTGGTGAAGCTGAACAGCTTGTCGTTCCAGTGATGAACCTTGAGGACGCGCTCGCTGTGGATCTGGGTCATGGGGTCTTCCTCTGCCTTAATTGCCTGGATGCGCGCAATTCGCGCCAATACTTGGAATCGATTCTAGGCGCCAGGCTCGTAACCGCCAACGACTCATTAGTCCTTTGCTTATAGCTGGCGGAAATATCCAACGGCGCCGCTCTTGACCGTTCGGCGGATTCACGCGGCTGTGGCGGGAATATACTGTGAGCTTCCATCGCCGGCAGCGACGCAGGAAAGGAGCAGAAGATGAATATCCCGATCATCAATGCTTCGGCCGCATCGATTTCGCTGGCCTTCCTGGTGGCGGGCTGCGCCTCGGCTCCGAGCGCGAAGGTCGATGCCGTCGCCGCGCTCTCGCCGGCCTCCGGAAGTCAGGTCAGCGGCAGCCTAAGCTTTCGCGCCATTCCCGGCGGCGTGCATGTGGACGCCGCCGTGGCCGGCCTTACTCCGGGCGAGCACGGCTTCCATGTCCATGAGGTCGGCGATTGCAGCGCAGCCGATGGCAGTTCCGCGAAAGGCCACTTCAATCCTTTGGGCAAACCGCATGGTGCCCACGATCGCGGCGAACACCACGCCGGCGACATGCCCAATCTGCTTGCCGATGCCGGCGGCAAGGCCGCGTATTCGGTCGATCTGCCGGGCCTGTCGCTCGGCGCGGGCGAGACGAATATCCTCGGCCGGGCGGTCGTCATTCATGCCGATCCGGATGATTACAAAACTCAGCCGGCCGGCAACTCGGGCAAGCGCATCGCCTGCGGGGTGATCAAGGCGGCTTGACGGACGGAGTGCCCCGGACCATGACCATCCCGCCCTCGACGCGCACCGGAAAGGTCGCCACCGCTTCGTAGGCCGGCGGCGACAGCGCCGCGCCGCTGACCAGCGAGAAGCGCGCGCCGTGGCGCGGACAGATGATTTCCTCGCCTTCCAAGGTGCCTTCCGAGAGCAGCTCTTCCTCGTGGCTGCAGACGTCCTCGATGGCGTAGTAGTGGCCGTCCACGTTGAACACGGCGATCGGCGTCCCTTCGATCTCCACGGTGCGCACGCTCCCGTTCGGGAAGTCTTCCACGCGGGCGATCTCGATCCACTCCGCCACTTCAGAACATCCCCATGTCCAGCCGCGCCGCTTCGCTCATTCTGGCCCGCGACCAGGGCGGGTCCCAGACCAACTCGACCTTCGCCGCGGTGACGCCGGCCACCGCCTTCACGGCATTTTCCACGGTCCCCGGGAAGGTCTGCGCCACCGGGCAGCCGGGCGCGGTCAGCGTCATCCGTATCGATACCGTGCCCTTAGGCTCGTCGACCTCCAGGCCGTAGATCAGGCCCAGGTCGTAGATATTGACCGGCATCTCCGGGTCGTACACCGTGCGCAGGGCCGCAATCACCCGTCCTTCAAGGCGTTCGGGCGCGGCTTCGCCTTTGGGCTCCTGCGTCTCCGCTTTGTGCAGCCAATCGAAAATGCTCATGGGATTCGCTCCGTCGATACCGGCTGCGTCGCGTCGTGCAGGGCGGCATGGAGGGTGTGCCAGGCCAGCGTGGCGCATTTCACCCGCATCGGGAATTCGCGCACCCCGGCCAGAACCTCGAGCTTGCCCAGCGGCACGGCCGGCGGGCCGCTGGCCGTGACCAGGGCGTGAAAAGCCTCGAACAGCGCCTCGGCCTCCGCCTCGGTCTTGCCCTTCAATGCCTCCGTCATCAACGAGGCGGCGGCCGTGGAAATGGCGCAGCCGTTACCCTCGAAGCTCACGTCTTCGATTACCCCGTCGACCACGCGCAGATACAGCGCGAGCATGTCGCCGCAGAGGGGATTGAAGCCCTCGGCACTGCGGTTCGCCCCCGCCAGCCGCCCGAAGTTACGCGGCCTGCGGTTGTGGTCGAAGATGACTTCCTGGTAGAGGTCGCGCAGATCGGCCATCAGGCGAACACCTCCTGCGCCTTGTCGATGGCCCGGAACAGGGCGTCGATTTCCTCGCGCGTGTTGTAAGCGGCGAACGAGGCGCGCACCGTCGCCGGCACGCCGTAATGCTCCATCACCGGCATGGCGCAATGATGGCCGGTGCGCACCGCCACGCCTGCGTAATCGAGGATGGTGCCGACATCGTGGGGATGGACGCCGTCGAGCACGAACGACAGGATGCTCGCCTTGTGCCGCGCCGTGCCGATCAGCCGCAGCCCGGGCGTGGCACGCGCCCGGTCGCTCGCATAGGCGAGCAGGTCCTGTTCGTGGGCGGCGACGGCCGCGAGGCCCAGCGCGCCCAGGTAATCGAGCGCCGCGCCTAAGGCCACGACGCCGGCCACGTTGGGCGTGCCGGCCTCGAACTTGTAGGGCAGGTCGTTGTAGCTGGTCTTGCGGAAGCTCACCTGGCGGATCATGTCGCCGCCACCCTGGTAGGGCGGCATGGCATCGAGCAGCGCCTGTTTGCCGTAAAGGACGCCGACGCCGGTCGGGCCGTAGAGCTTGTGCGCCGAGAAGGCGTAGAAGTCGCAGTCGAGCGCCTGCACGTCGACCTCGAGGTGGGCCGCGGCCTGGGCCCCGTCCACCAGCACCGGTATGCCCCGGGCATGGGCCAGGGCGACGATGCGCTGCACCGGGTTGATGGTCCCCAGGGCATTGGAAAGCTGCGTCAGCGCCACGAGTTTGGTGCGCGGGCCGAGCCGACGCTCGAATTCGTCCGGCAGCAACTCGCCGGCGTCGTCGATCGGCGCGACGGTCAGGATCGCGCCGCTGCGTTCGCAGGCCAGTTGCCAGGGCACGATGTTGGAGTGGTGCTCCATTTCGGTGATAAGGATCTCGTCGCCCGGCTCGAAGCGCTGGCCGTAGCTGGCCGCGACGAGGTTGATGGCTTCGGTGGTGCCGCGCACGAAGACGATCTCCTCGCGCCGGGCGGCATTGATGAAGCGGCGCACGGTTTCGCGAGCCGCCTCGTAGGCCTCGGTCGCCCGCTGGCTAAGGGTGTGCACGCCGCGGTGGATGTTGGCGTTGGTCTCGGCGTAATAGCGCGCCTCGCAGTCGATCACGGCTTGCGGTTTCTGGCTGGTGGCGGCGTTGTCCAGATAGACGAGCGGCTGGCCGTGTATGGTCTGGCGCAGGATCGGAAAATCCTCGCGCAGCCGCGCCACGTCCAGCGGTGACGCCCGCCGCAGGGCCGCCAGTTCGTCTCCGGCCGCCTTCATGGCAGGGCCTTCATTTCCTCGGGCAGGCGGCCCAGCAACAGCGTTTGCAGGCGCTTGCGCAGCGGGACCACGCTCAGGCGGCTGATCACCTCGTCGGCGAAGGCGAAGGTCAGCAGGGCCCGGGCGGCGGCGTCATCGACGCCGCGGCAGCGCAGATAGAAGATCTGGTCGGGGTCGAGCTGGCCGACGGTGGCACCGTGGCTGCACTTCACGTCGTCGGCATAAATCTCCAACTGCGGCTTGGTATCGACCTCGGCGCTCTCCGACAGCAGCAGGTTGCGGTTGGACTGCTGGGCATCGCTCTGCTGGGCGTTCGGGTGCACGATCACCTTGCCGTTGAACACGGCGCGCGAGGTGCCGTCGAGCACGCCCTTGTACAGCTCGCGGCTGACGCCCCGCGGCTGGGCGTGGTCGATGCGGGTGTGATGGTCCACGTGCTGCCGGCCGCCGCTCAGGTACAGCCCGTTGAGCGTGCATTCGGCGCCCTCGGCATTGAGCCCGACGTTGATGTCGACCCGCGCCAGCGCGCCGCCCAGGGCGAACGAATTGGAGGTGAAACGGCTGGCCTGGCGCTGGTCGACATTCACGCCGGCCACCTGGTAGGCCTCGAGGCTCTCCTGCTGCAGCCGGTGGTGCTCGAACCGGGCGCCGCGGCCGAGGACGATGTCGGTCAGCGCATTGGTCAGGTAGGCCAGACCGTCCGCGGCGACATAGTGCTCGATGACACTGGCGTGACTTCCCTCTTCCGCAAGGAACACGTTGCGCGGCTGGATCGCCAGGTTGGGCTCAGTGGCGATGAACAGCAGGTGTATCGGCTGCTCCAGCGCCGCCCCCGGCGCCAGATGAACAAAGGCGCCGTCGGCCATGAAGGCGGCGTTCAGGGCGGCAAAGCCGGAAGCGCAGTGCTGCGCCGCCCGCGTCAGCAGGGCCTCGAGCCGCTCCGGCTGGCGTTCGATGACCTCGGCCAGACTGGCGATCGTCACGCCCGCCGGCAGGCCATCGAGGCGCGATAACTGCGGCTGGCAACGGCCGTTCACGAACACCAGCAGGTAGGCATCCGGGATACTAAGCGAGGCGATCTGCGCCGCCGTGACGCCGTTCGAGCGCGGTGCAGTCGCGACGAAGCGGACTCTCTCGATCGCCGTCACGCTGGTGTATTTCCAGTCCTCCTGGCGTGCCGTCGGGAAGGCGGTAGCGGCGAAGGATGCCAGCGCCTCCTCGCGCGCCCACTTGAGCCAGGGCAGTTGCCGACCGGGCAGCGCCGCCTCGACCCGGGCATGCTCGGCGAGGTAGTAGTCGCGCGCGGCGGCGTTCATGCCGGCAGCCCCGCACTCATGCCGGCGGCATGGACGTCGACGCCGGCGTAGCCGTCGCGCTCCAGCTCGAGCGCCAGCTCGCGCCCGCCGGAACGGACGATGCGGCCCTGCACCAGGACATGCACGCGGTCCGGCACGATGTAGTTGAGCAGGCGCTGGTAATGCGTCACCAGGATGATGGCGCGCGACGGCGAGCGCATCGCCTCGACGCCCTTGGCCACGACCTTCAGGGCATCGATGTCGAGGCCCGAGTCGGTCTCGTCGAGGATCGCCAGGCGCGGCTCGAGCACCGCCATCTGCAGTATCTCGTTGCGCTTCTTCTCGCCGCCGGAGAAGCCTTCGTTGACGCCGCGATAGAGCAGCTCCGGGTCCATCCCCATCAGTTCGAGCTTGCCCTTGACCAGGGCGAGAAAATCGATGGCGTCCAGCTCCGCCTCGCCGCGGTGCATGCGCACGGCATTGACCGCCGCCTTGAGCAGATAGATGTTGGCGACGCCGGGAATTTCGACCGGGTACTGGAAGGCCAGGAATATCCCGGCCCGGGCCCGCTCTTCCGCGGCCATTTCGAGCAGCTTGGCGCCGGCGAACAGCACTTCCCCGGCCGTCACGGTGTAGCTCTCGCGCCCGGCCAGGACCTGGGCCAGCGTGCTCTTGCCCGAGCCGTTCGGGCCCATGATGGCATGCACTTCGCCGGCCTTCACCTCGAGGTCGATACCGCGCAGGATGGGCCGCAGCGTGGTTCCATCGGCGATGCCGACGTGCAGGTTTCTGATTTCGAGCATGGTGTGGTTGCCTTTAGCGCCCCTAACAGAATGAACCACGCCTGCGCCGGGGCATTCCGTTAGGGGCTCTTAGCCGATGCTGCCTTCGAGGCTGACGCCGAGGAGCTTCTGCGCTTCCACCGCGAACTCCATCGGCAGTTCCTTGAACACTTCCTTGCAGAAGCCATTGACGATCATCGACACCGCCTCCTCGGCCGACAGCCCGCGGCTGCGGCAATAGAAGAGCTGGTCCTCGCCGATGCGCGAGGTCGATGCCTCGTGTTCGACGCGGGCCGTCGGGTTCCTGACCTCGATGTAGGGAAAGGTGTGGGCGGCGCAGCGGTCGCCGAGCAGCAGCGAGTCGCACTGCGAGTAGTTGCGCGCGCCGACGGCGCTCTTCGCCACCTTCACCAGGCCGCGGTAGGCGTTGCTGCCGTGCCCCGCCGAGATGCCCTTGGAGAGGATGGTGCTGCGGGTGTTGCGGCCCAGGTGGATCATCTTGGTGCCGGTGTCGGCCTGCTGGTAGTGGTTGGTCAGCGCCACCGAATAGAACTCGCCCACCGCGTTGTCGCCCCGCAGGATGACGCTGGGATACTTCCAGGTGATGGCCGAGCCGGTTTCCACCTGGGTCCAGGAAATCTTCGAAGCGGCGCCGCGACAGTCGCCGCGCTTGGTGACGAAGTTGTAGATGCCGCCCTTGCCCTCCTTGTCGCCGGGGTACCAGTTCTGCACCGTCGAGTACTTGATCTGCGCGCCTTCGAGGGCGATCAGCTCGACCACCGCCGCGTGCAACTGGTTCTCGTCGCGCATCGGCGCCGTGCAGCCTTCGAGGTAGCTGACGTAGGCGCCCTTGTCGGCGATGATCAGGGTGCGTTCGAACTGGCCGGTGTTCTTGGCGTTGATGCGGAAATAGGTCGACAGCTCCATCGGGCAGCGCACGCCGGGCGGGATGTAGCAGAACGAGCCGTCGCTGAACACCGCCGAGTTCAAGGAGGCGAAGAAGTTGTCGGTGTGGGGCACCACCGAACCGAGGTACTGCCGCACCAGCTCGGGATGCTGCTGCACCGCCTCGGAGAAGGAGCAGAAGACGATACCCAGCTCCGCCAGCTTGTCCTTGAAGGTGGTCGCCACCGAGACGCTGTCGAACACCGCGTCCACCGCCACGCCGGCCAGCAGCTCGCGCTCCTGCAGCGGCACGCCCAGCTTGTCGTAAATCCGTAGCAGCTCGGGATCGACCTCGTCGAGGCTCTTCGGTCCACTGTTGCTCGATTTAGGCGCCGAGTAATAGACGATCGCCTGGTAGTCGATGGCCGGGTGGCGGACCGTCGCCCAGTGCGGCTCGGTCATGGTCAGCCAGTGGCGGTAGGCCTTGAGGCGCCATTCGAGCAGGAACGGCGGCTCGTTCTTCTTCGCCGAGATGACGCGGATCACGTCCTCGTCCAGGCCGCGCGGCACGGCATCGGTCTCCAGGTCGGTGAAGAAACCGTGCCGATAGTCCTGGCTGATCAAACGTTCGAGTTCGTCGGTCGTTACTGACACGTCGGATCTCCTTTACGCGGAGGCGCGCTGCCGCCGGGTCACGCGCGCTTCCACTTGCAGATATTCGGGACGAAACGCCGGTCGCGCCATGTCCGCCAGCGTGATCTGGCCGAGGGCACGGCGAATCACCAGGTTGATCCGCTGCCAGTTGCCGCGGATCGAGCAGGCCGCCTCCTGGGCGCACAACCCGCTGGTGGCGCTGCATTCGGTCACCCCGATCGGGCCTTCCATGGCGTCGATGATATGGGCGACGGAAATTTCGGCGGCGGGTCGCGACAGCATGTAGCCGCCCTTGGCTCCCCGCACCGACAGCAGCAACTCGCCCCGCGCCAGCATCTTGAGGATCTTGCTCGCCGTCGGCGTGGCCACGCCGATCGCCGCCGCCAGCTCGGGCGCGGCGAAGATGCGATCCTGCTCCCGCGCCATGCGGGCCATGATCACGGTGCCGTAATCGGTCAGTTTGCTTAGTCGCAACACAGGTATTGCCTCTCGCCTTAATTGGTACCACTATAGTACTAATTAGTTCCCGGTGAAGAGCAATCGACGGCGGGTCGGGAATCCTTATCGCGTTCCGCGGCGCAACAGGTCAGCCAGGACCGACAGCGCATCGGCCAGCCGCCGGGTCGTTTCCGGCGGGGGCAAGGGCAGCTTCAGATTGCGCGCACCGGTCGCCAAATCGCGCTCGATCCACGGGTGCGATGCCCCGCCGTCGGCGGACGTCATGGCCGCGACAAGTTGGCTGCCGACCTGAAGCAGCATGGCCCAGGGATCGGCGACAGCCGGTTCCGGAACCGCCTTGTCGGATCCCTCAGGCGCCCTCTTGGCGGCGTCGACGCTGGCGGCCGCCATTGTCACCGGTGGCATATCTTCGGCTGTCGAGGCGTCGGTGGCCGCCTCCTCGGCCGGGGTCATGGCCTCGGCCTCGCCCATCTGACCGGTCACCTTCTCGACGTCCTTCATGAAGCGGTTGAGACGCGAGCCGCCCAACGATATTTCCCCCGTGCCGCCGTCGAGTATCCCCGCCGATAACGAACGCTTGAAGGCCAGCACCGAGAGCATGCCCTCCTCGATCGTGCCCTTGGCCACGAAATTGACGATCTGTACCGGCCGCTTCTGGCCCATGCGGTGGATCCGCCCGATGCGCTGCTCGAGCAGCGCCGGATTCCAGGGCAGATCCATGTTCACCAGGGTCGCGGCGTGTTGCAGGTTGAGGCCCGTGGCGCCGGCATCCGTGGACAGGAACACCCGGCAATGCGGGTCGTCGCGAAATCGCTCGACCAGCGCCGGGCGCTTTTCCGAGGGCACGCCGCCGTGGAAGCTGACGTAGCCGATGCCGCGCGCCTCCAGGCGGCGTATGACGATGTCGTGGGTCCGCGTCCATTGGCTGAACACCACGGCCTTGGCCTCGGGCTGCACGAACAGGTCGTCAAGCAGTGCCGCCAGCTCATCGGCCTTGACGCCGTGATCGCTCTCCCGATCGAGCAGGTAGGTGCTGTTGCACGACATTCGCATATTCTGCAAGGCGCAGGTCAGGCGCCGCTGATCGGTGTCGGAAAGGAACCGGGTCTTGCGCCAGCGCTGCACGATCTTGGCCACGATGTCGGCGTTCTCCCGGTGGTAAGTCATCTGCAGCTCGGTCATCGGCACCAGCAGGTTCTGGTCGGTGCGTTCCGGCAGTTGCAGCAGCACCTCGGCCTTGCGGCGCCGGATCATGATCGGCGCCAGCGTCTGGCCGATCTTTTCCAGCCCGGTGTAGCCGGTGACCCGCCCGCCTTCGTCCTTGACCTGGTGCTCGTGGAGCAACTTCCAGGTCGGCCCCAGCCGGTGCTGATCGACGAACTGGACGATGGAGATCAGTTCCTCCAGCTTGTTTTCCAGCGGCGTGCCGGTGAGGACAAGCGCATAGGGGCTGTCGATGCGCTTCAGCGCGCGGGCGGCGATGGTGTTCCAGTTCTTGACGCGCTGCGCCTCGTCGACGATCACCAGTTCCGGCGACCAGGCGGCGATCAGGTCGAGGTCGGGCTGGAGCTTTTCGTAATTGGTGATCTTGCAGAAGTCGTCCTCTGCATAGTCTTGCTGGCGCCGGGCGCGTCCACCGGCCATCACCCGCGAGTCCCGGCCGGAAAAGCGCGCGATCTCGCTTTGCCACTGGTACTTGAGCGAGGTCGGGCAGATCACCAGCACCTTGCCCACACCAAAATGCCGGGCCAGGATTTCGGCGGCGGCGATGGCCTCGATCGTCTTGCCCAGGCCCATTTCGTCGCCGATCAGCGCCCTGCCCGCGCGTACTGCAAACAAGGCGCCCTCGGCCTGATAGCGATAGACGGGCACCTTGAGCAGCTTCTTCAGCAGAGCATCGTCGACGCCACGGCGAAAGATGTCGTCCAGCGCCGCGGCCCGTCGCTCGGCGTCGCGCTGCCCCGCGACAAAATCGAGCGCGTCGTCATAGGCGCGCAGTTCATGGCCGGTCTTGGCCGCCGCAGCCACGAAGCGATCCAGCTCGCCGAAGCGTTCCGCCGCCAAGGTCCAGCCGCGCGATTCGTCGAACAGCAGCGCGGCCGCCTTCGATAGGGCCGGCGGACAATCGGTGCCGGCGCGAAAATGGATCGAGCGCCCAGCATCGTTGCGCAGATACAGCTCGGAAAATGCCGGCCGATAGCCGCGCGCGAACGCCGCCTTGGCACCGCGCTTCTTCTCCAACTGCGCGAGGACGAATTCGATGTGCTTGCAAGTCCCCAGCTCATTGGTCGCGTAGTCCGGACAAGCGCAGAAGTTGTCGCCCGGCTGCCGGCCGCGAATGGCCACGCGATAGCTGCTCTTCGATTGCGCATTGCTGACGCGGAATTCGGAAAAGAACGGCTCGGCGCCGAGATTCTCCAAGCGGAAGTCCTGTTCGCGGCCGAACTGGCGACGCAATGCGCGCTGCCATTCCATAGGCGGGACATCATCCGGCGCATGAGTACGGGAAAATTTCGCTTCCTTGGCGGCGGCCTTGGGCCGCTTCGATTCACGGGGCTTGGATTTCATGAGGGCAGGCTTTCTTCAACAAGGATTTCATTGAACGGCATCGATCCGGCAAGCCATGGCCTTTTTGCGGCATTGGCGCTTGCCCACAGGCGTTCGAGAGCCGGGTTGCCGGTATCGATGAGCATGGATTGGCACGTCCGATTGTCCTGCTCGAATTATCGAGCGTTTCGCCAAGGAGCGGCCCTGGCCGGGCAGGTCGCGTCTCGCTTGACATGGTGCTTAGGCCCTCGAGGCTCGGACAACTACGCCGGCGCAAGCACTGCCCAAAGGGGTACCGCTTCGACGCCGGGAGCCAGACCGAAGCGGTGCTCGCCGGGATAGACGACATAGAGCGCGTCGATCTGCAGGTCTTGAATCGCGATCTGCATGGACCGGGTAAGCTGCGGTGCATCGGCCCGCTTGAATTCGACGCCGATGCGCCGCGAACCCTTGAGCATCAGCAGATCCAGCTTCGCGCCTTGATGCGTGGCCCAGAAGTAGGCCTCGTCCGGCTTTGCCAGGCGCAGCACCTGCTCCAGCGCGAAACCTTCCCAACTGGCGCCGCAGCGCGGATGGCCGAGCAACTGCGCGACTGTCGTGACGTCCATCAGTGCATGAAGCAAGCCCGAATCGCGGAAGAATACCTTCGGCGACTTCACCTGCCGCTTGCTGAGATTGGCGTGCCAGGGCTGCAGCTGGCGCACCATCAGCGTCTGCGTCAGGGTGTCGAGGTAACGTCGCACGGTCGGTTCGGACACCCCAAGCGAGCGCGCCGGATCCGCCGCCGTCCAGATCTGCCCGTGGCAGTGGGCCAGCATGCGCCAGAAGCGCAGCATGGCCGGGGCCGCGACGTTGATGCCGAATTGCGGCAGGTCGACTTCGACATGGCTGGCGATCGCGTTGTGTCGCCAGGCAACGCTGTCTTCATCCGAAGCCGCGAGATACGAGCGCGGAAAGCCTCCGCGCAACCACAGCCTCGACGCCGCCCCCGGGCCGTAGCCCGCTGCAGCTCCGCAGAGCTCGCGCAGGTCGAATCCGCCCACTTCGATGGTCTCGGCCCGGCCCAGCAGAGACTCCCCCGCCTGGCGCAGCAACGCCGGAGACGCGCTGCCCAGCAGCAAGTATTGTCCCGGCGAGTCGGAACGGTCGATCAGCACGCGCAAGGCCGGAAACAGCCCCGGCCGTCGCTGCACTTCGTCGATGACGACCAGACCTTCGAGGCGCGACAGCGTATCGATGGGCTGCTCCAGACGCCGTGCATCGAGAGGATTCTCGAGGTCGAAGTAGTTGGGCGAACGCCGATCGAGGATGGCTTGCGCGAGCGTGGTCTTGCCGGATTGCCGCGGCCCCGTCAGGATTACGGCGCGGGAACGGCCCAGTGCCCCTGTTACGGCGAGTTCGAGGTCATGGCGCGGCAGCACGAAGACAGCCTAGCACAGACAAGCATGAAATTCACACTCGGTGTATTGCTTTTTCATGCCCGCGCATCACGGCGCGAGCGCCCGTTTTGCGGCGCGGTGGCGCGCTCAACGCGGCGCCACCGCCTCCACCCAGGCGCAGATGTCGTCCAGTATCGCGGCGACGGCGTCGCCGAAAGCCTGTACCGCGCCCGGCGCGTCGTCGCTCGGCGCCGCGGCGGACTGCTCGAAGACGCGCCGCGCCAGCAACGCTCGCGCAACGGGGTCCATCAATTCCGCGGTCATGCTTATTCTCACCCGGCTGGGAGAGCTTGCCGCGTCGTGGTAGAAGTCCATCAAAGAGGTATTCAAGAACAAGTCACCGCGGACACCGCTGCCCGCCACGGCAACGGTCTTGAACGATCGTTCGCGCTCCAGGCGCATGACCAGGAGTTCGGTGATACGCCGGCTCGGCCGCTCGGTCCAGTTGTGGAATACGTAGTAGGCACGCACGCCGGGGGCACGGCTGTACACGATCTCCTGCGTCTCGTAAAAAGCGGATGCGGCAGCGGGTACGACCAGCAAGGTCGTGGCGCGCGGTGTCGACACGACATCGGGTTTCGCCGACGCGGCGGTGATGACGTAGTAACGCGGCGCTTCCTGCGGACCTAAGGCGGCGCAGCCACCGAGCGCGGCGATGGCCGCAGTGACGAGTACGACGGGCATCGAGGCTTTCACTTGGCAGACTCTCCGGGGCCGAGGCTGCCCTTGGCCGGTCCGAACAGTATTCGGCCCGGCTCGTTGAAGCGGCGCGCCGCCGCGCCTAAGGCGTCGGCAGTGGCCCGCAGTTCCTGGGCCGTGACCCGGAAGTCGATATTGCCATCGCTGAGCACGCCATCCATTTGGCTTGCCACTCGCCCGACATCGGCGCTCATCTGATGGACGGCAAGCGCCAATTCCTTGATCGTCGTCGTGGATTCCTCGCCCAGGCTGTCGTAACGCGCGGCGAGCTTACGCGCATCGCCGGCGATCTCGCTGCTCGTGCTGCCCACCTGGTCGGCGGCACGGCGCACGGCAACGAGCCCGCGGTCGAGATCCGGCAGGCTGCGGTCCACGCTCGCCGAAATGCGGCGCAGGGTGATCAGCATCTCTCTGAGCGCGACCTGGTTCTCGTCCGAAAATACCCGGTCGATGCGCTCCATCGTTTCATCGGCGCGTTGCGCCAGCTGGGCCATCGATTCCGAAAATTGATACTCCGACTCACCCTCGGCGATGACCGGATAGGGCTCGTCCGGCGGGGCCTCGCTGAGCAAGGGGCTGCTCTCGCTGGTGTTGACCAGCCGGATACTGGCGATGCCGGTGACGAGGTGCCGCTCTATGCTGGCGCTGGTGGCTTGACGAACCGGCGTCGTTCCATCGACGCGTATGAGCACCTCGACCGAACCCGGGCGTCGCGACGAGATGCGAAAGCCCGTCACCGATCCGACTTTGATGCCCTGCATCTTCACGTCGCTGCGCATCTGCAGTCCCTCGAGCGATTGCTGCGCAAAATAGATCTTGTACGGCACGTCGTCGCGTTGCCCTCCGGTGCTCCTCAGCCACACCGCCGCCACGACCACCAGGCTAAGCAATACCAGTACGGCCGTTCCGACCAGCGTGTACTTCGCTTCGGGTTCCATCAGTTTCCTCCTTGCACGGCGGGAGCGCGCGCCGAAAAGTAATCCTTTATCCACGGGTCTTCGAGCCTCATCACCGCCTGCACCGGGCCATCGGCTATGACCTTTCCGCCGGACAGCACGATCACGCGGTCGACGATGGACAGCAGCGTGTCGAGATCGTGCGTAACGATGAAGACGGTCAGTCCGAGACCATCGTTCAACACCCGGACCATCCGGTCGAAGGCACGGGCGCTGATCGGATCGAGTCCCGAGGTCGGTTCGTCGAGGAAGAGGATTTCGGGTTCGAGCGCCAGCGCCCGCGCCAGCGCGACCCGCTTGCGCATGCCGCCCGATAGCTCGACCGGCGTTTTCGCCCCCGTCTCGGGCGGCAAACCCACCAGGGACAGCTTGAATCCGACCAGAGGCGCAATCAGTTCCGCCGGCAGATCGGTATGTTCACGAAACGGAACGGCGATGTTTTCGGCGACGGTCAGGGAAGAAAAGAGCGCGCCATCCTGGAACAGCATGCCGAAGCGCCGGCGCAAGGCGTTCATCTCCTCTTGCCGGCAATTCCAAACCTCGGTGCCGAGCAGGCGGATCGTGCCGGCCGTCGGGCGCAGCAGTCCGATAATCTCCTTCACCAGCACCGACTTTCCGGTGCCGCTGCTGCCCACGAGGGCGACGATCTCGCCGCCCGTGACGCTGAAGTTGACACCGTCATGAACGAATTCCGTTTCGAAGCGGGTCACGACGCCGTGCACTTCGAGGACGATGCCTTCCATCTAAATGTTCAACCGCTCGAAGACGATGGCGAATACGGCATCGAGCAATATCACCCAGACGATGCTCTGCACGACGGTGGACGTCGTATTCAGTCCGACGCTCCGGGCACTGCGCGCAACGCACATGCCCATCCGACAGGCGATCATGGCAATGAAGGCGGCAAACACCGGGGCCTTGACCATGCCGACCACCGGCGCGCTCATCGGCAGGACACTATGCAGGCGATCGAGAAACGTCGGAGCGGATATGCCCAGCTGCCAGGCGCCAATCAGCATGCCGCCGGCTATGCCCGATAGATCGCCGATGAAGACCAGCAAGGGCAGCGCAATCGTGATCGCCACGAAGCGCGGGATGACCAGCACCTGCATCAGCGAGAGCCCCAGCGTGCTGATCGCATCGGTCTCCTCCTGCACTTTCATCGTCCCGATCTGCGCCGTGAAGGCGGCGCCCGAGCGCCCGGCCACGACCACAGCCACGAGCAAGGGCGAGAGCTCCCGGCACAGCGCCAGCCCCACGCCATCGACGACGAAGATATTTGCGCCGTAGCGTTGCGCCTGCAACCCGAGCAGGTAGGCGAATACCACGCCGATCAGAAACGTCACCAGAGCCACGATCGGAATAGCATCCAGGCAGATCGATTCGAACTGCGATAGCGTTTCCCTGATGCGGAAAAGCTTTGGCCGGCGCAGCAGGTCCAGGAGTTCCAGCGCCAGCGCTCCGAGAAAGGCGTTGTGCGCGCGCAGATGGCGCCACACGGTGATCGCGGCCACGCCGATGCGCTGCACGAGCCCCAGATGCATGGATTTCGCGGACGCCGGCGGACATTTCATGCGCTCGTGCACCAGCGCCAGCAGGCGCTCGTGTTTCGGCGCGAACCCGCGCGTGCTGACCATCGCTTCCGTGCAGCCCATTGTCGCCAGATGGCGGAACACGATGAAGCTCGCCGCCGTATCCAGTTCCTGCAGTGCGCCGCCGTCCAGCACGAAGTGTCGGCGGGCGCTCAGATCGAGCCCACGCAGTGCATCGAAGATCGCGACGAGATTCGCCAATCGCCACACGCCGAGCAGGTAGAGGATGTCGGTCCCTGCTTCCACGTCGTGATGAATCCAGCGGTTCGCGTCGCTCATATCCGCGCCATGTCATTGGGTATTTGCATGATGTGCGCCCGACGTTTCCAGGTTAATGGATTTGACCACTCTTGTCCAAGACGGCGTATTCGCGCGACTCGACCGTTGGCATTACCCTGGTGATCATCGTCCATGCTGTTCCAGGTGGCGGATCCATGATTCGTAGCCGCCCTTGAGCGGGCGAACCGAGCTGTAGCCCAGCTTGGTCAGACTGCGGGCCGCGTGTACCGCTGCGGCGTCTTCCGGGCACGCACACAAGGTCACGATGTCACGGTGCTTCGGCCAAAGGCTGACGGCCTGAGCCAAATCGTCCATGTGGGTTTGGCTGGCACCGGCGATGGGCCCCGTCTGCGCGATCAGCGCGTCGCCGCGAAAGTCGAGCAGCAATGGGGGTGTGGCGGAGCCTAAGGCCTCCATCAACTCCGCCGGGGTAATGTGAGGGATGGCCGCCGATTGCTCGAAGCGATGCTTCTGCCATAGTTTCCAGGCCAGCCAGACACAGAGGCCGATCGCGATCGCTGCGATCGCGGTGGCTTCGTGCCTGCTTATGAGCCATAGCAGCGTTTGCATCTCGTCACGCAACAGCCATCCGGCCAGAATTGCGGCGCCGGCCCAGATCGCTGCGCCAAGACCCGCCGCGGCGATGAAGCTCGGCAGCGACATGCGTAGAGACCCGGCGATCGGTGGCGCGACGATGGAGAAGCCCGGAACGAACTTGGCGATAACGAGCGACCACACGCCCCAGCGAACGAAGCGAGCCTCCGTTTGCGAAACACAGGAGCCGGGATTGATCGACAGCCGGCACAAACCAGACAGGACACGATAGCCGAACGCGCGCCCGACCAGATACCAGATCCAGTCGGCGATTACCGATGCCAATACGGCTGCCGCGAGCATCGGTACAACCTGCCCCGGGGAGCGCGCGAGACTGCCGGCGACCAGGAGCGTCGGTACCGACGGGACCGGCAGTCCCAATTGCTGCAATAGGACATTGGCAAATAACACCGAGACGGGATTTTGCTGGATGGCCTCGGTAATGAGGGCGATGTCCATAAGCGTTGCTCGCAGTTCTTATTACATCGTGTGGGAACTTCGCCAACCGCCTTGTTCGTTGGTTGGCGAAATGGATCGAGCGCCAACGCTTCGGCGCGCTGCAGGTCGCGACAGCCGTAGTGGCGCGGCGCTGACTGGTATGCAATACAAGCGCCCTCGATGTCAATCGCGCAGCTCCCAGCGGCCGAGCAGCGCATACGGCTGCTTATGCCTGATGCGACTGTGCACCAGCACGAACTCGCGAATCGTCCAGGCGACAGGTTCTATGGTCCGCTCGGCGATACGCTGTTGGCTGTACAACAAGGTGAGATGCGGCGTGAAACTCGACGCAATGGTGCGCAACAAACCGAATTCCTGCAGCGCAACAGCCAACGCCCAATACAGCACCAGCAGCCCGGCGCCACCATCACCGCCGCGCAGGACGAAAGCCCGCCTGCCCGGTTTGAGCGAATTTCCCGACCAGCTCAGCACACGATCGAAGCTGACCGCGAACGGCGGCAGCACGACCGTCGACGCTGCCTGGCTTGCCAGTGCCACCAGCGCGCGCGGCACGGCGGGATAATCGCCGAGTGCTTGCAGCGAAACATGCAAGCGCCCAGCATCGACCGGATTGTCTTGCAGACCGTACTCGCTACGCAGGCGCCACGCGAGCTGCTCAATGCGCGCAGATGTGTTGATGTCCGGCTGCACCGCAAAAAACAACCGATGGACCCGCTTTGGTGCCGGGGCAAAACCTGGCAACAGAATCTGCTCGGGCATGCGGCCGCCCTTTTCGTGAAGGTAGCTACCGTCAATATGTTCTGCTTGCCAACGATAGATGTCGATAGTCCCCGGATCCGCTTTGCGCGTCGAAGAAAGGAGTCGTCCCACGGAGATCGATCATTCGAGCGCATTGCCGGGTGCAATCCGATAGCCCTTCTTAGATCCCGATAGTCCGCGCCCCTCCCACTCGATCATCAACGAGCCTTCTAAGCTGTTGATCCACATAGCAGCGCACGCCGACTCGTCGATTCTTACCGTCAATCTGTGAGGCATCAGCATTGGCGCAGCTTTCCGGGCGATTATCAAAAAAGGCACCTTCCCAAAAGCGTCCGCAGAATACCGTCGAGAACCAAGTCCAGTTCTTTGCCCACGTCCTCGGCGAGAAAGCGCAAGACGAAATAGCCGCTTTGTTGCAACAATCGATCCTTGCTCCTGTCGCGCCGGTATGCGACGGGATCTGCAAGATGCTGTGATCCGTCCAGCTCCACCGCTACCCGGGCATCCTCGCACAGAAGATCAACCTCCAGGCTTGCGGTCGCATCGAATGCGATCGGTAGCGAGGCGTTGAGACGGAATCGTCCCTTCGTTGCAGGCAAAGTCTCCAGCCGCCGGTACAAAAACGCTTCCGCCGCACTGCGCGCCCGTTCGGTGCCTTCCGCATCCGGAGGGATCATTCGGGCCGCATTGACGAACAGACCTGCCAGAGGCAGGTCAACGCCGTCGCGGACGAGTCTGCGCACACTACGTGAGTAATCGCGCTTCCAGAGTGGGTCGGAAGGCAGCGGTATGTCGGCAGGCCACCCCGGGGTAGCGCTGGCCGGCAAATGAATCGTGTAGCCAATGCTCTCGTATCCGCGGCAACGCCGATCGAACATCCGCGCCAACATGGGAACGCGGAGATCCGTGTAGTCGTAGATGAGCACCTCGCGCTTGCCATCGTAGAGCCGGTGCAATCGGCCGGCATATTGGGCGATGGTGCCGCGCCATGACACCGGGAGCGTCAGGAACAGGGTATCGAGTCGCGGGTCGTCATATCCCTCCCCCACGTATTTTCCCGTTGCCAGGATGACCCTGGCTTCCTCGGGTGGAATGGCCGCGAGTCGATCGGCCATCGTTTGCTTCTGCTTCTTTCCCATCGCGGCACGCAGTGCCAGCACGTGCGGGATGCGTGGGGCGAGCATCTTATCGAGGCGTTCCAGGTGATCGTTTCGCTCCGTTAGTACGAGTGGTGAGCGACCGGCGTGCACCGATTCGACGACATCATCGCAGATGCGGCGGTTGCGGAGTTCGTCCTCGATCAGTTCCTGGTACAGGGATTGGAATTCGACGCGGCGGTCCGGGGACGCCTCCCGGGTTGGCAGGAACGCCGTCGGCTGCACAATGACGAAATGCTCGAACGGTCGCTTTGCCGCCTGCATTTTCGCATCCACACGGTGGCACATGGGTCCGCATTGCATGAAGATGATCGGCTGATGACCGTCCTTGCGGACAACCGTCGCCGACAGCCCCAGGAAATACCGCGCCTTGACCTGGCGTGCCACCTCCTCAAAGCCCGGTGCCGACAAATGGTGGCACTCATCGACGATCACATGGCCATAATCGGCGACACGATCGTCGACGACTCCTTTCTTGACCAGACTCTGAATGATGGCCACGTCGATCTGCCCGTTCGGCCGATTTCTCCCGCCGCCAATGCGACCAATCGCCTTCACGGGCGCACCGAGAAATGCCGAAAGTCGTTCGACCCACTGATCCAGAAGTTGCCGACGATGCACGAGCACGAGCACGAGCACATTGATACCGCGCTTTGCGATCAACCAGGCCGCTACCACCGTCTTTCCAAACGCTGTCGTCGCGGCCAACACGCCCATGTCGTGCGCCAGCAGCGCCTCCACCGCAGATTTCTGCTCGGGTCGAAGATCGCCCGTGAAGTCGACGCGCAGTGGAAGCCCAGCATAGCGTTCGTCGCGGACAACAGTTCGAATGCCCAGGTCCGTTAGAGTTGCGCGGACGTCGTCGATGCAGCCTCGTGGCAGGCCGATATGATGGGGATGATCTTCGGCGCAAGCGATGACGCGCGGCTTGCCATACGTGGACAGGCGCATCGCCTGTGCCTTGTAGAATTCCGGATTTTGGAACGCTGCCAAACGAAGCAGCCGATTCCGGAGCGCAGGGGGTAATCCTTCCTTGGCAACGTAGATCTGATTGCCGAGCACCAGCTCCAACACCTGAGGAAGTTCGCCCGCAATCGGGGCATCCCTGCTACGGCGTGACGGCGGGGTGGTCCACGGCGCGACATCGTCTTCCTCCGCTGGGGGCAAACGCACACCAAGAACGCGGCCGCGGCGTTCTGCTTCCTGGACCAGACATTCGATTTGAGCCCGTCCTATCCTTCGCTGGCTGGTGAGAAACGCCCATTGATCCGGCCACGGTTCGAGCGCGTTGTCGAGGAACACGCTATTACCCTGATCGCGCGGCACCTTTTGCAGCGGCAAGGCGATCAGGTTGCCGAATCCACCTTACGGCAGGAAGTCCTGGTTCGGAAAGAGGCGGTCGTAGGAATCCAGTCCAACGTCCGGCCGGTGTTCCATGGTTTCTGTCAGCAGGGTGGAGCCAAGCCGTCGGGCCAGGGCCGCCGGTATTGCCTCCTCGAAAAACAGCCAAACGTGTCCGCCGCGCCCGGAGCGTGACCGCTCAAGCGCAACCGGCAGGTGCATGCGGCGACAGGTATCGAGGAAGGCATTCGCGTCCTTGCACCACTCAGCCTTGTCGAAATCGACAGCCAGGAAGGCGCAGGTTTCATCCGGGAACAGCGGATAGCCCCCCGCGACGAAGGGCTCGCCATCAGGGTCGCAGCCGGACAGGTGCCAACGGATAACGTCGTCTGTCAGTGGCAATAGTCGACGGTGTGGACAGCTGGCGCATTTGACTCGCGGCTTCTCGCAGATTCCGCGCACCCACTCGTTGATGCAAGCGGGAGCGTACCCTGACTTGCCCGTCTTCCTGCTCTCGAATCGTCTCGCGTACACATCATCGCGGACGCGGAACAACGATCGGAAGAGCGCGATCTTCGCTTCCGGCAAAGATGTGCGATCGACCTGGCCAGGGTCCACTGGCCTCGGCATGGGCTGCAGGATTTCCACCCGCTGTGCTGCCGCCATCAACAACGCGGGCGCGGCGGGGTAGGTGCCCGACGCCGTCATGTTTCCTGGCGCGGAGTCAATTCGTAAACCAAGGCAATACGTTCGCCGATCTCGGCAACGCTGCTGTCGATACCAATGGATCTCGGATCGATCGAGCGATCCGCCTTGATACCATCGAGGAAACGATTCAGATCGTTCGCGATGCGTGGGGCGACGGCGATTCGAAGCTCGGGCGCGAGAAGTTGCGATAGCCGAAGCACGTCGTTCGCATGTTTGCGGATGTTCTTGCTGTCCACGGGCTCGCCCCTGGCCTGGCGTTCTCCCATGTCTAGCCATGCGCTGGCCTTGAGGGGGATGAGCCTGTCCTCGCCGACCCAGGGCAACCCATCCGCTTCCCGGCGGCCGGCGAGGACGAACAGGTAATACGCCTCATCGAGCAGGATCGCAGACAGGCTCGCGACGGTCTCGTCGATCGGAATGGGCGTGAGGTGACTGCCTTCGGCAAGCTTGATTCCGTCGGGTGCGCGACAGAATAACTCCAGCATGGCCGGGAAGCGTGGATCGGCCGGCTTCTGGAACCGGTAGAAGACGGGCTTCCCGGAGCCGCCCGCTTCCTCGAAGCTCCAGAACACCGCACCGAATTCCGGCCGGAGCGCTTCGATGTGCAGGACGATGTCCAGGTCCTTCGTGGCGCGAAACTCGAGCCCCGCCCTTTCCATCGCGAGCGTCGCGGCCGTGCCGCCGATCAGCACGTACTGATCGGCGTAGTCAGCAAAGTGTCTCCGGAAAATGTCGAGTCCCTTCACCACGGGAAGCGCCCCTTTAGTTCGTCGAGGGCGAGCTGAACGCGCTCGTCGGGGTTTGCCTGCAGGCTGAGAGTCAAGGAGAGCGGATCGACTGTCTCGCTGCTCGGTACGAGCGCGGGGCAGTAGTGCCAGAGTTCCCATTCCCACGCACCTGGCAGCGGCTCGGGCAGTACCTCGAGGCCGGCCTGCATCGCCGTCTTCCACTGCGCCGGACTGATCGCATAAATCGGCCACTGCGGCTCGGCAAGCATAGAATATCTCGCCAGCGAGCTCAGGCCGGCCAGCCGGACGAGGGGCGGCTTCCACTTGGGAATCGGCTTTGCCCAGAAGCGGCGCTTTGCCGGACTGCGCATCAAGGGCTTCGCCCGGTCCCAGGTCTCCGCGGCAGTGCGTTCCGTATGTAGCCACCGCGCCCTACCCTCATTGCGCAAAGTCGCGATGTCGGCGGCCGTGATCTCCTTCACCGCCCGGGACAGCGTCATCGCGGTGTACCCCAGGTCGGCGACCACGTCGGCGGACTGCCAGTCGGCATGCCACGGCTGTCGCAGCAGGATGGCAATCAGGATCGCCTGCGTCGCTGGACTGAGTCCCGTTTCCTGCGCAACGGGCGGCGTGCGAAAGTACTCGCGCAGGTCGATCCCCAAGTCAGGCAGGTAGAGCTGATTGCCCGGCACCAGGAACGGCACCTTTTGCTCGACGAGTCGTTTTCGCTCATAGGACGCGAGGGCGTTGGTCACATAGACCACCGGAACGCCGGCGAGCTCGTGCAGCTTGGCAATCTGGCCGCGAACATTGGCCAGACCCGGCTTTGCGGCCCGCTTTTCGATCGCGAGGAGAACCAGCCGATCCAGCAGCGTCAGCTCGCGGACGTCGAAGGCGTCCAGCAGGAAATACGGCAATTTGCCAGCGCCGGGCCACGCCCGAACCTTGGGAGCGAGTCCCAGCGTTTCGTGCAGGTACGCGCGAACGGCGATGTCCGCGGGATGCTCTGCGGTGGCGGCATCTAACGTCATTTTGGCACGATAACACAATATGAGTTATCGTGCAATACGACGTTATCTAATGATTCGCGACTGATCAGGACATGGTTCCGAGCAATTTACCGTCACGCAATAATTGTGTCTTCGGTGAAGATAACGCCATGTTCTGTATGGAGTTATCGCAAAAGTTCTTACCGTCAACACTCCAAAACCGGCAGAGGGGTAGGAAACGCATGCGCATGCTGTCGAATTTCTACCGTCAGAAATACCGTCAGATCACGACCGTACCGTCGGTAAGCCAAGAAGGTGGGAAGACCACAAACAGTACATAAAACAATAGCTTAGGATCAAGAGCAAACCATAGTTGACAATGTTATGAACATCATCAATAGAACACGCAATACATTGATTTATAAGCTATTTAAGTCCTGGTGCCTGGCGCATCCTACTCCCACTCGATCGTCGCCGGCGGCTTGCCGGAGATGTCGTAGACGACGCGGTTGATGCCGCGCACCTCGTTGATGATGCGGTTCGACACCCTGGCCAGCAGTGCGTGCGGCAGTTCGGCCCAGTGGGCGGTCATGAAGTCCTGGGTCTGCACGGCGCGCAGCGCGACGACGTATTCGTAGGTGCGGCCGTCGCCCATGACGCCGACTGATTTCACCGGCAGGAAGACGGCAAAGGCCTGGCTGGTCTTGTCGTACCAGTCGGCGGCGCGCAGTTCGTCGATGAAAATGGCATCGGCGCGGCGCAGCAGGTCGGCATATTCGGGCTTCACTTCGCCGAGGATGCGCACGCCCAGCCCGGGGCCCGGGAAGGGATGGCGGTAGACCATTTCATGGGGCAGGCCGAGGGCGGTGCCGAGTTCGCGAACCTCGTCCTTGAACAGCTCGCGCAGCGGTTCGAGCAGCTTGAGGTGCAGCGTCTCAGGCAGTCCGCCGACGTTGTGGTGGCTCTTGATGGTGTGCGCCTGCCTCGTCCCGGCGCCGGCCGATTCGATGACATCGGGATAGATGGTGCCCTGCGCCAGCCACTTGGCCTGCGGCAGCCGGGCCGCCTCGGCCTGGAACACCTCGACGAACTCGCGGCCGATGATGCGCCGCTTCTGCTCCGGCTCGGACACGCCGGCCAGATGGCCCATGAACTGCGCCGCGGCATCGACGTGGATGACGCGCACGCCGAGGTTCATGGCAAAGGTCTGCATCACCTGTTCGGCCTCGTTGAGGCGCAGCAGTCCGTTATCGACGAAGACGCAGGTCAGCTGAGCGCCGATCGCCCGGTGCAGCAGCGCCGCAACGACGCTGGAGTCGACACCGCCGGAGAGGCCGAGGATGACCTCGTCGCCGCCGACCTGGGCGCGGACCTTGTCGATCGCCTCGGCGACATAGTCGGGCATGTTCCAGTCGCGGCCGCAGTCGCAGATGCCATGGACGAAACGGGTGATGATGTCCTTGCCGCGCAGCGTGTGGGTCACTTCGGGATGGAACTGGACGGCGTAGAAGCGCCGCGCTTCGTCGGCCATCGCGGCGATCGGCGTCGACTCGTTGCTGGCGATCAGGCGGAATCCCGGCGGCATTTCGGTGACCTTGTCGCCGTGGCTCATCCAGACGTCGAGCAGGCCGTGGCCCTCGGCATTGGCGCGGTCCTGGATGCCCTCGAACAGCAGCGAATGGCCACGGGCCCTGAGTTCCGCATAGCCGAACTCGCGCTTGGCGGCGTTCTCGACCCGGCCGCCGAGCTGCGCCGCCATGGTCTGCATGCCGTAGCAGATGCCGAGCACCGGCACGCCGAGCTCGAAGACGGCCCGGGGCGCCCGCGGCGTCTCGTCCTCGTAGACCGAATTCGGTCCGCCCGAGAGGATGATCCCCTGCGGCGCGAATTCGCGGACGAACGCCTCGCCGACGTCGTGGGGGTGCAGCTCGCAATAGACCTGCTGCTCGCGCACGCGGCGGGCGATCAGCTGGGTGTATTGGGAACCGAAGTCGAGGATGAGTATCTTCTGGTGCGCCATGTCGCCGTCCCTGAAAGCGACAAGGGCGGCCTGCGCCGCCCTTGTCGGAGCCCGGTCGCTCAATCGGTGTGGTAGTTCGGTGCTTCCTTGGTGATCTGCACGTCATGGACGTGGGATTCGCGGATGCCGGCCGAGGTGATCTCGACGAACTCGGCGCGCAGCCGCATCTCGTCGATGGTGCTGCAGCCGACGTAGCCCATCGAGGCGCGCAACCCGCCCATCAGCTGAGTGATCACGGCGCCGACCGAACCCTTGTACGGCACGCGGCCCTCGATGCCCTCGGGCACCAGCTTTTCGACGTTGGCATCGCTGTCCTGGAAGTAGCGGTCGGCGGCGCCCTCCTTCATGGCGCCGAGGCTGCCCATGCCGCGGTAGGACTTGTACGAGCGGCCCTGATAGAGGACCGTCTCGCCCGGCGCCTCCTCGGTGCCGGCGAACAGGCCGCCGAGCATCACCACGTTGGCCCCGGCGGCGATCGCCTTGGAAATGTCACCGGAATAACGGATGCCGCCGTCGGCGATCAGCGGCACGCCGCTGTCGCGCAGCGCCGTCGCCACCGCATCGACCGCGGTGATCTGCGGCACGCCGACCCCGGCGACGATGCGCGTGGTGCAGATCGAGCCGGGACCGATGCCGACCTTGACCGCGTCGGCGCCGTGTTCGACGAGCGCCTTGGCCGCGGCGCCGGTGGCGATGTTGCCGCCAATGACCTCGATGTTGGGGAAATTCTTCTTGACCCAGCGGACGCGGTTCAGCACGCCCTGGGCATGGCCGTGCGCCGTATCGACGACCAGCACGTCCACGCCGGCCTCGGCGAGCAGCGCCGCCCGCTCCTCGGTACCCTCGCCGACGCCGATCGCGGCGCCGACAAGAAGGCGCCCGAGCCCATCCTTGGCGGCCTCGGGGTGCTCGGTCGACTTGAGGATGTCCTTGACGGTGATCAGGCCGCGCAATTCGAAATTGGCATTGATGACCAGGACGCGCTCGAGGCGGTGCTTGTGCATCAGGGCCTTGGCCTCTTCGGTGGACACGCCCTCGCGGACCGTGACCAGGCGGTCGCGAGGCGTCATGATGCGGGACACGGGCATGTCGAGCTGGGTCTCGAAACGCAGGTCGCGGTTGGTGACGATGCCGACGACCCGGCCGTCCTCGATCACCGGCAGCCCGGAGAATTTGTGGCTGCGCGTCAGCGCCACCACGTCGCGGACGCTCATCGACGGCGGAATGGTGATCGGGTCCTTGAGCACGCCCGATTCGAAGCGCTTGACCTTGGACACCTCGGCCGCTTGGGCCTTGGCATTGAGGTTCTTGTGGACAATGCCGATGCCGCCTTCCTGGGCCAGGGCGATCGCCAGCCGCGCCTCGGTGACCGTGTCCATGGCCGCCGAAGCGAGCGGCAGATTGAGGCGGATCTTTCGCGTCAGCTGCGTCGCCAGGCTGACGTCGCGGGGCAGTATCTGGGAATGGGCGGGAACGAGGAGGACGTCGTCGAACGTCAGCGCTTTCTGGATGATTCGCATCTTCTATCCTTGCTACCAAAGCCGTATTATACGTGCCTCCCCGATACCCCGGCAAACGAGGACCAGCCTCATGCGCGCTGCATTCCTGCTCGCCCTGCTGCTCGCCAGCGGCATGGCATCGGCCCAGATCTACAGCTGGCGCGACGCCGGCGGTACCATGCATTTCTCGGATACGCCGCCGCCCGGCGTGGACGCGAAGAAGATCAACCCGGCGGCGCCGAGCGGCGACGACGGCGCGGCGGCGCGCAAGGCGCTCGCCGACCAGGAAATGCAATTCAGGAAGCGGCGCAGCGAAGCCGCCGAGGCCCAGGCCAAGGCCGACAAGGAGCAGAAGGCCGGCGCCGAGCGGGAGATCAACTGCAAGGAAGCGAAGAATGCCCTGCAGGGCCTCGAATCCGGTCAGATCCGCTACAAGGCCGGCGGCGACGGCGCGCCGATTCCCCTCGACGACCAGACCCGCGTCGCCGAGACGGCCCGGGCGCGCGATGCCGTCCAAGCCTGGTGCAAGTGAGCCGGCTTCACTCTTCGCCGCCGCCCTTCTTCATCAGCTTGCCTTCGGCCGCCCGCTGCTTGCGGACTTCCTTAGGGTCGGCGATCAGCGGCCGGTAGATCTCGATCCGGTCGCGCTCGCGCAGCGGCGTGTCGGGCTTGCTGAGCTTGCCGTAGATGCCCAGCTTGCTCCTGGCCAGATCGATATCGGGATATTTCTCCAGCAGCCCCGAGGCGACCACGGCCTGGTGCAGCGTCGAGCCGTTCGGCAGGGTCAGGCGGATGATTTCCTGGCGCTGCGGCAGCGCATAGACGACCTCGACATTGATCGATTCAGCCATAGATCTGGTCCGCCCGTTTGACGAAGGAATCGACGAAGGTATTGGCGATGCGGTGAAAGACCGGTCCGAGCGCCTTCTCCAGCAGCTTGCTGGAGAACTCGTAGCTCAGCCGGAACTCGATCTTGCACGCCGTCGCGCCCAGCGGGGTGAAGCGCCAGCCGCCTTCCATGCTGCGGAACGGCCCGTCGCGCAGGCGGATGGTCATCCACTTCGGTATGTCCTTGGCATTGACCGTCGAAAATGACGAATGGATTCCGTGGTAGCTGATGCGGATCGTCGCCACCGTCGTGGCGGCGTCCCGCGCGTGCAGTTCGGTGCCGCCGCACCAGGGCAGGAAGGCCGGATAGTCCTCGACGCGATCGACCAGATCGAACATCTGCTCCGCGCTGCGCTCGATGAGGACGGACTTTTCGACGACGGCCATGTTGCGGTCTGGATCGGCGGGGGGGCGCCGCGGCGCTGCGATAGAATGCGCATTCTACCGTGCGCCCCCACCATGAGCATCGTCGATAACAAGAAAGCCTTCCACGACTACTTCATCGAGGAGCGCTTCGAGGCCGGCCTAGCCCTCGAAGGCTGGGAAGTCAAGGCGATTCGCGCCGGACGGGCCCAGCTCAAGGAAGCCTATGTCATCCTCAAGAACGGCGAAGTCTTCCTGATCGGCGCGCACGTCAGCCCGCTGGCGACCGCATCGACCCACATCCATCCCGACCCGGTGCGGACGCGCAAGCTGCTGCTGCACGGCGCCGAGATCGCCAAGCTGATCGGCAAGGTCGAGCGCGCCGGCTACGCGCTGGTGCCGCTGGACCTGCACTACGCCAAGGCCCGCATCAAGCTGGCGATCGGCCTGGCCCGCGGCAAGACGCAATATGACAAACGGGATACGGAGAAGCAGCGCGACTGGGTGCGCGAAAAGAGCCAGCTGATGAAGGAGCGGCGCCGTTGAGGCGGCCGGCTCCGGCCGCTACCGGCGTAGTTCCCGGCGCGCCCTAGTCCCTGGCGCGGCCGAGAATGCCGCGCAGTGCGTCCTGGATGTCGGCCGGCAGGACGATGGTCTTGGCGTTCTGGGAATCGGCAAGCCGGCCCATCGCCGCCAGGTATTTCTCGCCGAGCATGTAGCGCATCGGCATATCGTGGTCGGCGATCGCCGCGCTGACCCGCTTGATCGACTCGGCGCTGGCCTCGGCCAGGGTCACCTGGGCGTCGGCATCGCGGCGCGCCGCTTCGAGGCGGGCCTCGGCCTGAAGGATGGCGGCCTGCTTGGTTCCCTCGGCCTTGGTCACCATCGCCTTGCGTTCCCGCTCGGCCGAGGCCTGGGCCTCCATGGCCTTCTGCATCGACTGCGACGGCTTGATGTCCTGGATCTCCACCGACTTGACCGTCAGACCCCAGTCGATCGCCTCGTCGGCGATGCTCTAGCGCAGCCGCACCTTGATCTTGTCGCGATTGGAGAGGGCCTCGTCGAGGTTCATTTCGCCGATGATCGAACGCAGCGTGGTCATGATCATGTTGCGGATCGCTTCGGAAAAGTCGGTGACGCCGTAGACGGCCTTGATCGGGTCGGTAACCTTGATGAAGGCGATGGCGTTGGTCAGGATCACCGCGTTGTCCTTGGTGATGACTTCCTGTTCCTGGACGTCGAGGATGATGTCCTTGGTCACCAGCTTGTAGGCATTGCGGTCGAGATAGGGAATGATGATGTTGAGGCCCGGATGCAGGGTGCCGTGGTACTTGCCGAGCCGCTCGACGATCCATTCCTCGCCCTGCGGCACGATGCGCACGCCCTTCAGCAGCGTCACGACGGCAAAGACGAGCAGCGCGACGACGAACACGAATCCGGCACCCATGACCCCCTCCATCAGTTGTTCTTCCCGACTTTCAGCAGGCTGCCCTCGACGTTGAGCACGCGCACGCGCTCGCCGGCCCGGATCGCCTCGTCGGCGATGCAGGGCCAGATGTCGGAGCCGACCAGTGGTTTCTGGAAGCGCACTTCGCCCTTCTGAAACGGCGCCACGTCATGGGTCAGCAGGCCGACCTCGCCGATCACGTTGTTGTCCGCCATGCCGATCCGCGTCTTGTGCCGGTTCGGCTTGAACACCTTGAACCACAGCCCGACCAGGATCAGCGAAGCCACCAGCCAGGCGGCGAGTTGCAGGGTCAGCCCCGAGGCCGGCGCCAGTGCCGCCACCAGGGCGACGATCAGCGCTCCCAGACCGAACCAGACCAGGACGAAGGCCGGCACGGCGAGCTCCGCCAGGATCAGGGCGAGCCCGCCGACCGCCCACTGCCACCAGTCCATGCCTCAGGCCGCCTTGGCGTGGCGGGCCAGGCGCAGCCAGGTGTCGACGACCGTATCCGGATTCAGCGAAATCGTCTGGATGCCCTCGTCCATCAGCCATTCGGCGAAGTCGGCGTGGTCCGACGGCCCCTGCCCGCATATGCCGACGTACTTGCCGAGGCGGTTGCAGGCGGCGATCGCCAGCGACAGCAGCTGCTTGACGGCCGCATCGCGCTCGTCGAAGGCCTCGGCCACCAGGCCGGAATCGCGGTCGAGGCCGAGGGTAAGCTGGGTAAGGTCGTTCGAGCCGATCGAGAAGCCGTCGAAGTGTTGCAGGAACTGCTCGGCCAGCAGCGCGTTGGACGGGATCTCGCACATCATGATCAGCCGCAGGCCGTTGTCGCCGCGCCTGAGGCCGTGTTCGGCGAGAAGATCGACGACCTTCTTCGCTTCGGCGACGGTGCGCACGAAGGGGACCATGATTTCGACGTTGGTCAGACCGAGTTCGTCGCGGACCTTCTTCATCGCCCGGCATTCGAGCTCGAAGCAGTCGCGGAACGACTGGGCGACATAGCGCGAGGCGCCGCGGAATCCCAGCATCGGATTCTCTTCCTCGGGCTCGTAGATGTCGCCGCCGAGGAGCTTGCGGTACTCGTTCGACTTGAAGTCCGACAGGCGGACGATGACCGGCTTCGGATAGAAGGAAGCGCCGATGGTGGCCACGCCCTCGACCAGCTTCTCGACGAAGAACTCGGTGGGGTTGGCGTAGCCGCGCGAGCGGCGGCGGATTTCGTCCTTGAGGCTGGCCGGAATGCGGCTGAAGTCGAGGATGGCCTTGGGATGGATGCCGATCATGTTGTTGATGACGAATTCGAGCCGCGCCAGGCCGACGCCGCCGTTCGGGATCTGGGCGAACTCGAAGGCCAGCTCGGGATTGCCGACGTTCATCATGATCTTGACCGGCAGCTCCGGCAGCCGCGAAATGTCCTGGCGGTTGATCTCGAAGTCGAGGGCGCCGCGATAGACGTAGCCGGTATCGCCTTCGGCGCAGCTGACCGTCACCGGCTCGCCCTCGCCGAGCAGCGCCGTGGCGTCGCCGCAGCCGACGATGGCCGGAATGCCCAGCTCGCGGGCGATGATGGCAGCATGGCAGGTGCGGCCGCCGCGGTTGGTGACGATGGCCGCGGCGCGCTTCATCACCGGCTCCCAGTTCGGGTCGGTCATGTCGGTGACGAGAATGTCGCCGGGATGGACGCGGTCCATTTCCGAGGTGTCCTTGACCACCCGCACCGGGCCGACGCCGATCTTCTGGCCGATGGCGCGGCCGCTGGTCAGGACCTTGCCGTGCTGCTTGAGGCGGAACTTCTCCAGCGTCCCGCCGAACTGCGATTTCACCGTCTCGGGACGCGCCTGGAGGATGTACAGCCGGCCGTCCTGGCCGTCCTTGCCCCACTCGATGTCCATCGGCCGGCCGTAGTGCTTCTCGATGATCACGGCATAGCGGGCCAGTTCGAGCACATCGTCGTCGGACAGCGAAAAGCGGTTGCGCTCGACCTCGGCAACGTCGACGGTCGCCGTGCTCCGGCCGGCCACCGTGGCCTCGGTGAACACCATCTTGATCAGCTTCGAGCCGAGGTTGCGGCGGATCAGCGCGCGCCGGCCCTGCGCCAGCATGGGTTTGTGCACATAGAACTCGTCCGGATTGACCGCCCCCTGGACGACGGTCTCGCCGAGACCGTAGCTGGCGGTGATGAAGACGACGTCGTTGAAGCCGGACTCGGTATCGAGGGTGAACATGACGCCGGCGGCGCCGCCATCCGAGCGCACCATCCGCTGGACGCCCGCCGACAGCGCCACGTCGGCGTGGACGAAGCCCTTGTGCACGCGGTAGGCGATGGCCCGGTCGTTGTACAGCGAGGCGAACACCTCCTTGATGGCATGCAGGATGTTGTCATAACCGTGAATGTTTAGGAAGGACTCCTGCTGGCCGGCAAAGGAGGCATCCGGCAGATCCTCGGCCGTCGCCGAGGAACGCACGGCAAAGGAGGCATCGGCGCCGCAGGCGGCGGCGAGTGCGTCGTAGTGGGTCTTGATCTGCGCCTCGAGGGCCGGCGGGAACGGCGTATCGACCACCCAGCGGCGGATTTGCGCCCCCGTCCTGGCCAGCGCCGTGACGTCGTCGACGTCGAGCGCGGCCAGGGCGGCATTGATGCGGGCGGCGAGGCCGCCGTGGCCGAGAAACTCGCGATAGGCCTCCGCCGTCGTGGCGAAACCGCCGGGTACGCGCACGCCGCTGGCGCTCAGCTGGCCGATCATTTCGCCGAGCGAAGCGTTCTTTCCGCCGACCTTATCGACGTCGTTCATGCGCAGGTGGTCGAAGGCGATCACCCGCGGGGTGGAGCCAGTCGTCATCTTTTGCCCTTTCCAATTTCCGGAATTGAAGGCCTTCCGGCAACGGGCTATTCTACTGCCTTTGCCCGCCCCCTCTGTCATCGTGAACCTGACGCGTACCGTGTTCTTCATCTCCGACGGCACCGGCATCACCGCCGAAACCCTCGGCCACAGCCTGCTCTCGCAGTTCGAGGGCATCGACTTTCGCCAGGTGCGCATTCCCTTCGTCGACTCGGCGGACAAGGCCCGTCACTGCCTGGTGCAGATTCGCCAAGCGGGCGAGGCGGACGGCGTCCGCCCGATCGTGATTTCGACGCTGGTCGATTCCGCCGTCGCCGAGGCCTTGCGCGAGGCCGACGCGCTGCTCCTCGATTTCTTCGCCGCCTTCATCGCCCCCTTGGAAGACGAACTCGGCTCCCGTTCGTCGCACGCCATCGGCCGCAGCCGCGGCGTCGTCAGCAGCCGCGACTACACGGCGCGGATCGAGGCGATCAATTTCACCCTCGCTCATGACGACGGCGTATCGACCATCGATCTCGGCCAGTCCGATGTCATCCTTCTCGGCGTGTCCCGCAGCGGCAAGACCCCGACCAGTCTCTACCTCGCCCTGCAGTTCGGCATCAAGGCGGCCAACTATCCCTTGATCCCCGAGGACTTCGAGCGCGGCCGCCTGCCCGCCGACCTGCACAAATACCGGCACAAGCTTTTCGGCCTGTCGATCAGTCCGGAGCGGCTGTCGCGGATCCGCGAGGAACGGCGACCGAGCAGCCGCTATTCGTCGATCGAGAACTGCCGCTACGAAGTCGAGGCGGCGCAGAAGATGATGCGCCGCGAGGGCATCCGCTGGCTCGATTCGACGACCAAATCGATCGAGGAAATCGCCGCTACCCTGCTGCAGGCGATCAACCTCGACCACCACGTTTTCTAAGGCCGCGCCGGCGCACGCCTTCGAACAGGCAGACCGCGGCGGCCGCCGCCACGTTCAGCGATTCGCAATGGGCCGCCAGCGGAATGCCGAGGCGCAGCCGGCAGAGGTCCAGCACCTCGGCGGCGATGCCTTGGCCCTCGTTGCCGAACACCCAGGCGAGCGGCCCGGCCAGGTCGGCGTCGAAGAGCGAGGCGCCGCCGGCGACGGTGGCGACTGCGCAGCCGCGGTAAGCGCGCAGCAGCTCGCGCAGGTCGCAGCGCTCGTACAGTTGGAGATCGAAATGGGCACCTTGGGCGGCGCGCAGCACCCGCGGCGTCCACGCCCCGGCGCAGCCCGTGCCCAGGCATACGTGGCTAATCCCGGCGGCGGCGGCGCTGCGCAGGATCGAACCGACGTTGCCGGCATCCTGCACCGCGTCGAGCAGCACGCAGTCGCAAGTCTGCGGCGCCGGCGCGGCGGCCGGGATGGCGATCTCGGCGGCGATCCCGGCCGGGCTTGCGACCCCGCTCAGCTCGCGGAACAGCGCATCGCGCAGCAGCAGTGCGTCCACCCCCTCGTGTTCGGCGAGCAGCTGGCGGATTTCGTCGCGCTCCAGCCCGGACTCGGAGACGAGGAGCAATTCCGGCGCGCCGACTTTTTGCCGGTAGGCCGCGACGAGGTGCGGCCCGTCGATCAGCGTCCGTCCCCGGAGTTGCTGTTCGCGGGCATCGCCGACCAGGGCACGCAGGGCCTTGAAGCGTGGATTGTCGCGGGATTCGATATGCTTCACGGAATGATCGCCGCTCCGTCGCCGCAGCGCGTTGGCGAATTCAGCATGCTTCGGCAAGCAGGCGCCGCACCGGAGCGAAGCTGCGCCGATGGATGCCGCTGACGCCGTGCTCGCGCAAGGCCGCCAGATGCGCCGCCGTCGGGTAGCCCTTGTGCCGGTCCAGCCCGTACAGCGGATGCAGGGCGTGCAGGCGGAGCATTTCGGCGTCGCGCGACACCTTGGCGAGAATCGAGGCCGCCGATATCGCCGGCACGCTGGCATCGCCGCCGACAATGGCGCGGGCGGGAATCGCCAGCTGCGGACAGCGGTTGCCGTCGATCCAGGCTTCATCGGCGAGTACCGGCAAGGCCGCGACGGCGCGGGCCATCGCCAGCAGCGTGGCGCGCAGGATGTTGTGCCGGTCGATTTCCACGACCGACGCCGAGGCCACCGCCCAGGCCAGGGCCCGATCGCGGATCGCCGTGGCCAGGCTCTCGCGTTTGCCCGCCGAGAGGATCTTGGAATCCGCAAGTCCGGCGATCGGCCGTGCCGGATCGAGGATCACCGCCGCCGCGTAGACCGGGCCGGCCAGCGGCCCCCGGCCGGCCTCGTCGACGCCGCAGACGACCAGCTCGCTCATTGCAGTACCTTCCCCCCATCCCCCTTCCGGGGGAAGGAGGAGGCTATGCCTCCCCTCCGGGAAGGATATGCCCCCCGCCCCCCAACCCCCGCCCCGGGGCGGGGGTGACCAGTCACCTCCCCCGCCAGGCGGGGGAGGCTGGGAGGGGGTGTCCTCCTTACCCCGCCCCTGGGCGGGACGGCCCGGCGAACGGCGCTCACTGGACTACCCTCGGCGTGTTAAAG
>WNGH01000045.1_pt1 | contig 93171 bp, 77 predicted proteins | sample 5400631 | NCBI WGS metagenome assembly WNGH01 (sample SAMN13153373, study PRJNA577476) | soil metagenome | isolation source: 115 cm soil or saprolite under Garry oak tree replicate 1 | place: USA:California | collected 2016-06-15
GAGCTGGAACAGGCGATCATGACCTACCTCAGCTCCAACAACAAGCACCCGAAGCCGTTCGTGTGGACCAAGACCGCCGATGAGATCTTCGCGAGCATCGCACGCTTTTGTCAGCGAATCTCTAATTCAGGACACTAGAAGCCGGGCGCCTCGCCCGCCACCTCAGCGCCGATCCGTGCCACCGCCGACACCAGGAGGTCGAAGTCCTCTCTTCGGCTGCGATGGTTGACGTTGGCGACACGGATCGCGTAGCGGCCGGCCAGCACCGTCCCCGACGGGACGGCGACCCCTTCCTCGAGGACGTCACCATCAGCGCCACGATCGGCAGACCGCTCGTCCCCCTGCCGGAAGGAGCGTCGTATCTCGGCTTCATCTTCGCGCGCGCGGAGACCCCGGCGCTCGTCGAGGCGGCGTTGCGCGAGGCGCACCGGCGGGTGGAGTTCGACATCGAGCCTGCCGGTTGAGCGGCGGCCGACCTCTCTCTTGCGGCGGAGGACCGCCCGGCATTACTCTTGGCAGTCAGGAAGGCTTCTCGCGCGGTCCAGAGGTGGGCCATGCTGAACCCCAGCGCCCTGCAGAATTCCACATCGGCCGGTGGCGACTCTTCCGGATTCCGTCTCGACGCCGGTCGCGGGCTCGTCGCCTTGGCCTGTGTCAGCCTGGTCCTGCTCGCGGCCCTGTCCCCCGTATTCCCGGACGATCTCAGCCGCTTCGAGGTGCAGCGCGCGCACATGATGCTCAACATCATCAGGAAGGACCTGGAGAAGTACTACTACGACGAGGAATTCCACGGGATCCAGCTGGAGGATGCGTTCAAGCGGGCGAGCGACAAGATCGATCAGGCGAAGTCGGTCTCCCAGCTGTTCGCCGGCATCTCCAGGCCCCTGCTCGAACTCAACGACTCACACACGTTCTTCATCCCCCCGGGCAGGTCGTCCGTCGTCCACTTCGGCTGGCAGATGCAGATGATCGGGGACCGCTGCTTCGTCACGGCCGTTCAGGAGGGGAGCGACGCGGAAGCGAAGGGCGTCAAGAAGGGCGACCTGATTCTCGAAGTGGACGGGCACAAGCCGGGACGTGAGAACCTGTGGGGCATGTACTACGTCTATCGGATCCTCGCGCCTCGCGCCAGCGTGCCGTTGCTCGTGCAGAGCCCCGGCGGTCAGGCGCGCCGGATCGAGGTGGTGGCGAAGGTTGAGAAGAAGCTGAGAGTCACGGGCGTGGGTGCGATCATCAACGAGATGAAAAACGAGGCCTACCTCAACAGGCACCGTTTTCAGGAGGTGGGCGAAGACCTTCTGATTTGGAAAATGCCACAGTTCGACAAGACGAACGACGAGGTCCGGCACGAAATGAGCCGGGTCCAAAAACGCCCTGCTCTGATCCTTGATCTGCGAGGCAACCCGGGCGGAGCGGTCGAGACGCTGGAGGGGATGATCGGCGCCCTGGTGGGCGAAAAAACGAAGATCGGCGACCTGAAAAGCAGGGAGCCGCAGCAGCCGATGGTGGCCAAGAAGGCGGGGGACGTCTATCAGGGCAAGCTTGTCGTGCTCGTCGACAGCGATTCAGCCTCGGCCGCGGAGTTGTTCGCTCGCATGATGCAGCTCACGGGCAGGGCGAGAGTCATCGGCGACAGGACATCGGGATCGGTCATGGAGTCCCGCGGCTACGACCACATGATCGGTGACAATTCCGGAATTTTCTTCGCCACGAGCATCACGATCGCCGACATCATCATGTCGGACGGCAAGAGCCTCGAGCACGCCGGGGTCGTCCCGGACGAAGTGCTCCTGCCGACGGCAGAGGACCTCGCGGCCGGCCGCGACCCGGTGCTGTCGCACGCGGCCTCGCTCTGCGGCGCCGAGATCACGCCCGAGACGGCCGGGGGATACTTTCCGTTCGAGTGGAAGAGATGATCGCTGTGGCAGGGGAGGACTCGACATGAGCGCCGGGAAAGAATTCGGACTCGACCGGATCGGGCAGATCTCGGTCAACGTGAAGGACCTCGACCGTGCGGTCGCGTTCTATCGCGACGTCCTCGGGATGCGGTCGCTGTTCCAGGTGCCGAAGCTGGCGTTCTTCGACTGCGGCGGCATCAGGCTCATGCTGTCGCCGCCCGAGACGCCGGAATTCGATCACGCCGCCTCGGTCATCTACTACAAGGTGGACGACATCCAGGCGGCGCATGCCGCCCTGCGCGGGCGCGGCGTGCCGTTCGACGGCGAGCCGCACCTGATCGCGCGCATGCCGGACCACGAGCTCTGGATGGCGTTCTGCCGCGATCCGGAAGGAAACGTCCTGGCGCTGATGAGCGAACTGCGCGGCTCCTGAGGAGGCCCGCGGACGACCCGCCGGTCAGTTCCAGCGGAAGATCCGGAGCGCCACCACGAACGAGGCCACGCCCCACGCCAGCATGACCGCGATGCGCCCCGCCTGGGACGGCAGGTCCGCCCCTTCCAGGATCGTGGCGCGCAGGGCGTCGTTGAGGGCGGTCAAGGGGAGCGCCTTGATCAGAGGCTGGACGGCGATCGGGAAGCGGTTCGGAGAGAAGAAAATCCCCGAGCAGACGAACATCGGAAGCATCACCAGGTTCATGAGACCGGAGGCGGTCTCGATCTTGGCCGTGCGGCAGGCGACGAGAAGACCCATGCCGGCGAAGACGAAGGCCCCGAGGACGGCCAGCAGGGTGATGCTCACGAGAGAGCCCCTGATCACCAGGCCGAAGACGAGCCAGCCGAAGAACAGCAGGAGGACCATCTCGCCGAAGACGAGGATCATGCGGCTGGTCATGATCGCCCCCAGGAAGTCGGTGCGCCGCATCGGGGTGGCGACGAGGCGCTTCAGGAGCCTGCGCGAGCGCATGTCGACCAGCAGGAACCCGACCCCCCACATGCCGCCGCTCATGATGTTCATGCCGAGCAGGCCTGGGATCAGGAAATCGATGTAGCGCGCCCCGGGCTCGGTGACCAGGGTCTCCCTGACCTCGACGGGGTCGGCGCGGCCGGCGGCGCGCTCGAGCGCGTCGTGCACCTTCTGGCGCGCCAGCACGCTGTCGGGGCGCGTCGGGTCGTAGCGGTACTCGTACGAGCGGCCCGGCACCACGAGAAGAGCGACCTTGCCGAGACGCAGCCGGTCGGCGGCCTCGGAGGGGAGGACGGTCTCGACGCGGAAGCCTCCCGATGACGACAGGGCGGCCGCGACCTTTTCGGAGCCCTCGGCCTCGACCACGCCGACGATGATCTGATCGGGCGGCTTGTTGCGGAAGGCCACGCCCAGGCCGACGGCCAGGAGGATCGGGAAGAGGAATACCCAGAACACGACCTCGGGCTCGCGCATCAGCTCGCGCAGCCGCGCGAGGACCAGGAGCAGGAACGGGTGACGTCTACTCATCGCGCAGGTGCCTGCCGGTGAGCGCGACGAAGACGTCCTCGAGGCTGGCGTGGCGGGTCGCGAGACGCGACAGGGCGTGCCCCCCGCTCTTGAGCCCCTCGAGGAGCGCCGGGATCGCGACGTGCGGCTCGTCGACGGTCAGGAGGATGCCGTCCGACTCCGCCCGCACGGACTTGACCGACGGGAGGGCGAGCAGAGTCTGCGGGTCGAGGCGGCCCGGCTCCGGGTGCCCGGACCCCGCACCGTCTCCGTTCACGGCAAACTCGACGACGTGCTCCCCCTTCAGCGAGGCGATCAGCCCGGCGGGCGTGCCGAGGGCGATCACCCGGCCGTGGTCCACGACCGCGAGCCGGTCGCACAGCCGCTCGGCCTCGTCCATGTAATGCGTCGTGAGCAGGATGGTCCGGCCGCGACGGCGCAGGTCGCGGACGATGTCCCAGATCTGGCGCCGCGACTGCGGGTCGAGACCGGTCGTCGGCTCGTCGAGGAACAGCAGATCCGGGTCGCCGGTGAGCGCGCAGGCGACCGCGAGCCTCTGCCTCTGCCCGCCGGACAGCTTGACGACCCAGGACGAGCGCTTCTCCGTCAGCCCGACCTCCGCCATCACCTCCTCGGCGGGCCGCCCCTTCCTGTAGAACGAGGCGAACAGCTCCACCGTCTCCTCGACGGTCAGCTTGTCGGCGAGCCGCGTCTCCTGGAGCGACACGCCGATCCGCTCGCGCAGCGTCCGATTGCTCCGCCCCCAGCGCAGCCCCAGGACCTCCACGTCGCCGCTCGAGGCCGCCAGGATCCCCTCGAGGATCTCGACCGTCGTCGTCTTGCCGGCGCCGTTCGGACCGAGGATGCCGAAGCACTCGCCGGCCCCCACCTCCAGGTCGAGACCGCGCAGCGCCTCGACGGGAGGCTTCCCGTCGTACACCTTGCGCAGATCGCGGCAGCGGATGACGATGTCCATGAGGCCAAGGATGATACCGCCCCGGGAGGCCCGGTACAATGGCCGGCCGGAAACGGGGGTTCGCTTGACTCGAATCGGTCCGCTGGCTAGACTCCCGCGACCGAGCGCTCCCGTCCGACGTCGTGACTCTTCGCCCGTGAGTCGACCGGGCACGGTGAAGGCATGAAGGCGTTGCTGGTCGAGGACAACGCCACGGACGTCACCCTCTTCAAGATGGCGCTGGCGACCCTGCCGGCGTCGATCGAGCTCTCCGTCACCGGCGACGGCGATCTGGCCCTGGAATTCCTGCAGACGGAGGCGAGGAGCGCCGGTCCAGCGCGTCCCGATTACATCGTGCTGGACCTGAACCTGCCGCGCCGGAGCGGTCTCGAGATCCTCGGCGACCTCAAGACCGACCCGGATCTGCGCGGCATCCCCGTGATCGTGCTCAGCGGCTCCCGCAGACCGGGAGAGGTGGCCCGCGCCTACGAGCTGCAGGCGGCGGCCTATTTCGTGAAGCCCCTGGCTGACTTCGGCGCGGTGGTGGATTCCATCGTCAGGTACATGACCGCGGCGGGGCGGTGCGGCCCGGCGGGTCCCGGGCCGTTCACGGGCGCCCTGTTCGCGAACCTGGCGGCGGGTGCCCCGCCGGAAGCCGCCTCGTCGCGGCGGGAGCTCTCCTCCGACGTCGGGATGGTCCTCGGCGGCTCGGGCGGCATCGTCATGGTGGACCGGGATGTGGAGCGCGCGCGCGGTCCCCTGGGTGCGAGCGCCGGGGCGGCCCTCGATCAGGCTCTGGCGAACCTGCGCGCGGTGATCCGGCTGTCCGGGACCGAGATCGTGCGCGGGGACATGCCGATGGTCGCGGCGGAGCATGTTCCGCTGGTCCGGCTCTTCGAGAACCTCATCGGCCACGCCCTCGAGCACCGTGTCGGGAGCACGACATGGATCGAGATCGCCGCCCGTCGCTCGGGGAGCGACTGGCTCATCTCCGTCACCGACCGGGGCCTCGGCGCCGGTCGCGACGGGCGCCCGGGAGCCGGCCGCGATCTGGCGATCTGCGAGCACATCGTCGATCGTCTGGGCGGGCGGATCTGGGTCGAGTCCGCTCCGGGCGGCGGAGCCGCGTTCTTCTTCACCCTTCCGGTCCATCCCTTGAGCCGCCCGGGCCGCTGGCCTCAGGCCGACGACGCTGAGTGACGGGCATCCGGACACACCGGGCTCTTGTGCCCGCGGCCCTGGCCGCCGTTCTCCTTGCGGCCTGCGCCCGGAAGCCGCCCGCCCCGCTGGCGGCCGCCGAGGCCGCCTACCAGGAGACGCGCCGGCTCAAGGACCAGATCGATGTGACGCGGGCGCGCGGCGCGCAGACCACGCCGCGGGGCGTCGCGCTGAGCGATCTCCTGGCGCAGTACCGCGCCGCCCGGGCCAGGCTGGCTGCGGCGCTTCCTTCGGACCGGATCAGGATGACCGGGGACGAGGACGGCCGTGCGCTCGACGTCATGAGACGCACGCTTGCGAAGGATCTGCGCGAGGAGGACGAGCCCGCGGCCGCGGCGGCGCCCGGACCGCCCGGGGCGATCGACTGCGACTACGATGCCGCGGCGCTGGCGCGGGGCCGGGACGGCATGCGCCTTCTCGGCGAAAGGATGTACGCCTGTTTCGGCAGGGCAGCGCACGCCTTGCCGTTCGAGGGGACGACGCTCGATCGCCTGACGGTCTTCAGCCTCCTGCCGGTCACGGACGACGCGGCGCGCCGCCGGCGCCTCTTCCTCGCCTTCGGGCCGGTCTGGACCTCGATCAACGGCGACGACAATCCGGCGACGAGCCCTTACCGGCAGCTCGTGCGCCTGAGCGCCGCGCGGCTCCTTTCCGACAAGTCGTCGATCGAGTCCGGCGCCGCGGACCTCGGGATCGACGCGGGCGACGTCGAGACGTGGCTCACCTCCGTCCTCGAGACCTGGCGTCGCATCTCGCCCGATGGGGCGATCGAGCCGTGGGACTTCGCGCACCGAGCGGGGAAGGCGAGCCGCGCCCTGCGCGCCGCCATCCCTCTCGAGAGCCTGCGGGCCGTCAACGACAGGTTCTACAAGGACCTGGGGGCTGACATCACGGCACTCGGGGTCCACTACGATCTGGAGCCGCGGGACGGCAAGGACCCGGTGGCGTTCACCACGTTCGGAGCGCGGCCGCGTCTCGTGGACGAGGCCTGGGTCCCGGGGGAGCCGTGGGTGTTCGCGTCCTACAAGGTCGGGAGCGTGGACAATCTCAACGAGCTCCTGCACGAGTCGGGGCACGCGGTGCACATCGCCGCCATCCGCACCCGGCCGGCGTTCATGGAATGGCCGGACAGCGATCTGTTCACCGAGGCGATCGCCGACGTCGCGGCGCTCGAGATGTTCGAGCCGGAGTGGCAGCGCCGCTACCTCGGGACCGAGGTGCCGCTGCCCGACTCGATCGGCGCCAAATACTCGGGGATCGTCATGGACACGGCCTGGGCCCTGTTCGAGATCCGCATGCACAGAACGCCGGAGGCCGATCCGAACCGGGTCTGGACGGAGATCACCGAGCGCTACTTCCGTATCCGGCCCCACCCCGAGCTGTCCTGGTGGGCGCTGCGCGGCCAGCTCATCAACCTGCCCGGCTACATGCTCAACTACGCGATCGGGGCGATCCTGGTTGCCGACCTGCGGGCGCGCGTCAAGGAGCTGCACGGCCCGTACGCGGAGGGAGACCCGGCCTGGTACGCGTGGATGTCGGAGCGTCTGTACCGCTTCGGCCTGGAGCGCCCGTCCCGGCAGGTCATCGAGGAATTTCTGGGCCGGCCGATCTCGCCGCGCGCGCTCCTCGACGACATGGCGCGGGCGCGGCCCGCCTCCTGAAGGAGGCTACTTCTTCACGATGTCGAGGAGCTCCACCTCGAACACCAGCGTCGAGCCCGGCTTGATCTTCGGCGGCGCGCCGCGGTCGCCGTAGGCCAGCTCGGGCGGGCAGACGAGGCGCGCCTTGCCGCCCACCTTCATCATCGCCACTCCCTGCGACCAGCACGGGATCACCTGGTTCAGCGGGAACACCGCCGGCTGGCCCCGATCGATCGAGGAGTCGAAGACCGTGCCGTCCGTGAGCGTGCCCTTGTAGTGCACCTTCACGGTGTCGGTGGAGGCGGGAGCCGCCCCCTTGCCGGCGACGACCTCCTGATAGACGAACCCGGCCGCCGTCTTCACGGCCCCCTTCTCGAGGGCCGCCTTCGACAGGAACTCGGAGCCGGCGGTCTTCTCCGTGACGGCGCCGGCGCTGGCGCGCGCCTGGGCCATGGCGCCCAGCTTCGGCCCGTACACCGCCAGATCCACCTGACGCGTGTGCTTGAGCACCCCGTCGGTGAGCCCGGCCTTGACGAGCTCGAGCTCGCTGTCGCTCAGGTTGAACGTCGCCAGGTTGTCGCTCATCACCAATCCGAGCGCGTACAGGGTCTTCTGATCGTCCGTCTTGAGATCCACCGCGGCGGTCTGCGCTTTCGCGCCGCACGCGAGACCCGCGACGGACAGGACAACAGCCAGGACGAGGGGCTTCTTCATGAGAGCCGCTCCGACAATGGGGTTCACTGCGCCGTCCCGAGAGTCCGCGGGTCTGGAGCCTTCGAGGCGGGCGTATCTTAGCGCGAATCCGCGGTCGCGCGACAGACGAATCCTCACCCCCCTCACCCCCCCGCCAGCGCCTGCTCCAGGTCAGCGACCAGGTCGTCCGGATGCTCCAGGCCGGCGGAGATCCGCAGCAGGTTCTGCGGCGTCGTCGTGGCGGGGCCCTCGGACGAGGCGCGGTGCTCGATCAGGCTCTCGGTTCCGCCCAGACTGGTGGCGTTGGTGAACAGGCGGACGCGCGCGGCGACCGCGACGGCCCGCTCGCGTCCCCCCTTCAACCGGATCGACAGCATGCCGCCGAACGCCGTCATCTGGCGGCGCGCCACGCCGTGGCCGGGGTCGTCCGCGAGACCCGGGTAATGGACCGTCTCGATCGAAGGGTGATTCTGCAGGACCCGCGCCAGCGCCAGGGCGTTGGAGGCGTGCCGCTCCATCCGGCACGGAAGCGATCGCAGACCGCGCAGGACCAGCCACGAGTTGAACGGCGAGGCCACGCCGCCGGTGACCGTGCGGACGGAGTGCGTCTTCCCGGCCAGACCAGCGTGCTTCGCGGCGAAGATCAGCGCCCCGCCCTGCACGTCGGAGTGGCCTCCGAGATACTTGGTCGTCGAGTGCAGGACGACGTCCGCGCCCAGGTCCAGCGGCCGCTGCAGGACCGGCGTCGCGAACGTGTTGTCGCACACCAGGAGGGCGCCCGCGTCCCGCGCGATCGCCGCGATTCCGGCGAGATCGGTGACACGCATGAGGGGATTGGACGGCGACTCGGTCCAGACGGCGCGCGTCCCCGGGCGGATCGCGGCGCGCACCGCGTCGAGATTCTGCATGTCCACGAACGTGTGTGTCAGACCCCACCGCGGCAGATACTGGGAGGCCATGACGCGGATGACGAAGTAGATGTCCTCCGGGAAGAGGACGTGGGACTCCGGCGGCAGCGCCTGCAGAAGGGCGGCGCCGGCCGCGACACCCGAGGCGAAGACGAGCCCCGACCCGCCCCCCTCGGCCGCGGCGAGCGCCGGCTCGAGCCGCGCCTCGGTCGGGTTGCCGTCGCGGATGTAGATCAGGCCGTGCGGCCGCTCGCCGCCGGGGCCGTGCTCGAACGTCGTCGACAGGTGGATGGGCGGTGCCAGCGACCCGGTCGCGGGATCGCGCTCCGCCCCGGCGTGCACCATCAGCGTCTCGAGTTTCATGAGGAACCTCCTGGGGAGTGAATCATAGCGCGATCGGCTCCCGGCAAAAAAAGAGGGCCGGCGGACGATCCGCCGGCCCCACCCCCTGCCGGGGTACCAAAAAGCCGTTCGCGGGAACCTATTTCGTCGAGGCGACCTCGGCGCTGGCGTGCTCGAGCATGTGCTGGCCGATCGACCGGGCGATGACGTCGGCGGGCCAGGAGGCGAGGGTCAACGAGACCTGCCGCTCGCTGCCGTTGCGCTTGACGGTGTAGGACACGTTCTGTCCCGGCTTCCAGTCCTTGCGCGCCTTCATCAAGGCGTCGTCGTTCTCCTTCTTGAACGCGACCCCGTTGAGCGCCACCAGGATGTCGCCGGCCTCGATACCCGCCGCCTCCGCCGGGCTGCCGGGGATGACCTTGGTGACTGCGTACCCTTCGGCGTTGTCGGTGTCGAGCTCGACGCCGACCCAGCCGCTGCTCTTCATGCTGGCGGCCATGTGATCCAGGCAGTCCTGCGTGCTCATCGTGCACTTGCCGTGCTCACCTGCGAACGCCGGCAGGATCGCGATCATCGCTACCGCGACGAGAATCAGCCAGATATGACGGTGCATGGGACGGACCTCCATGGGAAAGGGGGGAACTCTCCGGAAGAGGAAACTGGACTGCCCCGCGATCGATGGTCGCCGACTGCTGGACTCGGTGGGATTCGTAGTGGGGGAACCGCTCGCTCGGAACACTATCCACCGAAGGCCGGGACAGTCCATTGTTTCGCCCTTCCAAGGACTCAACCGCGCGGAAGTGTACGGGGAACGGCTGTAAATGTCGCCAAGGTCGAGGTAAAAGGATGTCTCGAATGTCAACAATTGTAAACGACTCCTCCCGGTGCTCCTGCGGGCCGACCGGCGGGGTATAGTGGGCTCTGCCGGACAGGCGGAGATGGGATCGCCCGCAACCTTCCTCAAGAAGCACACGCTCTGGGTCGGCTTCCTGGCCGTCCTGGCGCCGCTCCTCGTCATGCTGGGGCTGCAGTTCGTCTGGCTGGCCCGCCTGAAGCAGGTCTCGGCGCTGGCGCAGAAGGCGGCCCACACGAACTACCTCGAGGCGGTCGGCACGGAGGTGCAGTTCCACTACCGCTCGGCGGCCGAGCGCGCGCTCAACATCCCGGCGTCGCTGTTCAGGCAGGGGCGTCTGGACGAGGTGGCCCTCTTCTGGAAGAAGAAGCCGGTCGAGGGAGTGCGGCGCCTGTTCCTCGTCGACTTCACGCGGGATCGGTTCGGGAACTACTACGCCTACGAGCCGGCGCGCGGAGGCCTCATCCCCTTTCCCGCCTCGGACGAGGCGCTGGCGGTCATCGTGGCGTGCACCCCCCTCCAGGTGCTGAGCTACCGGGGGGGCGTGGCGCCTTCGCAGGCGCTGCGGGTGGACGAGCGCAACCCGGAGTACCGGATCATCTTCAATCCGATCACGGACGACGCGTCGCACGTGGTCGGCATCGCCGGTCTCATCCTGGAGGAGGCCTACTTCCGGGACACGCTTCTGCCCGCGGTCATCAAGAAGGCGCTGCCGGAGTTCTTCCCGGGCACGGGAATGGGCGACCTGGCGGTGACGGTGCGCGACGCCTCGGGACGGGCCGTGCTGGCGACGGCCGGGGAGTCCGACCACGCGGAGTCGGCGACCTCCCGCTTTCCGTTCGTGTTCACCGACTGGACCATGAGTCTGCACAGCCCCGGATCGACACCCGAGCAGTGGGCCAGCGCGAATTTCATGTTCAACGTGACGCTGTCCGTGCTCCTGGCCGTCGTCCTGATGGGGGGCATCGGGCTGGCGCTGCGGACGGCGAACCGGGCGATGCTCCTGTCGGAGATGAAGTCCGACTTCGTGTCGAACGTGTCGCACGAGCTGCGCACTCCGCTCGCGTCGATCCGGGTGTTCGCGGAGCTGCTGCGGCTGGGGCGCGCGCAGGCCCCCGGGAAGGTGCAGGAGTACGGGGAGTACATCGAGGCGGAGAGCCGCCGCCTGTCGCGGCTCATCGACAACATCCTGGACTTCTCGCGCATCGAGTCGGGGCGGAAGGAGTACCGTTTCGCGGAGTCCGACCTGCGCGAGGTCGTGGCGGCGACGCTGCGCACGTTCGAGACCCATTTGAAGCACAGCGGCTTCCGCATCACCGCCGAGGGGCTTGCCGGGCCGCTGCCGCCGATGTCGATCGATCCGGATGCGCTGGCGCAGGCGCTGCATAACCTGCTCGACAACGCCGTCAAGTACTCCGGCGACTCGAAGGAGATCACGGTCCGGCTGGCGGGGCGGGCCGACGGCATCGTGCTGTCGGTCACCGACCGCGGCATCGGCATACCGCGGGGCGAGCAGGAGAAGATCTTCGACCGCTTCCACCGCGTGGGCACCGGCCTGGTGCACGAGGTGAAGGGGAGCGGGCTGGGGCTGTCGATCGTCAGGCACATCGTCCAGGTGCACGGCGGACGCGTCGAAGTCGCGAGCGAGCCGGGGAAAGGGAGCACGTTCTCGATCGTGCTGCCGCTGCGGGCCGGGCGGACCGTCGCCGCCGCACGGACGGAAGACCCGGCCGGCACGGGACCCGCGGCGGAGCACGGGACCGCTCCGGCGCCGCGGACGGAGGGCTGAGATGCCGAAGGTGCTGATCGTCGAGGACGACGACTCGATGATCGCGGCGCTGCGCGACGGCTTCGAGTACGAGGGGTACACGGTCGCGCTGGCGCGCGACGGCGCCGACGGCCTGCGCCAGGCGACCGAGTCGGCCCCCGACGTCATCATCCTCGACGTGATGCTGCCGAAGATGAACGGCCTGGACGTCTGTCGCGACATCCGCAAGGCGGGGAACATCGTCCCGATCATCATGCTCACGGCGCGCGGCCAGGAGATCGACAAGGTGCTCGGTCTGAAGCTGGGGGCGGACGACTACGTGACCAAGCCGTTCGGGTTCCTCGAGCTGATGGCGCGCGTCGAGGCCGTCCTGCGCCGGGCCTCCGGCCGCGCGGCGCGCGTCGAGGCGTACGAGTTCGGGGGCGTCAAGGCCGACTTCAAGAAGGGGGAGGTCAAGAGGAACGGCAGGCTCCTCGACCTCACCGCGCGCGAGCTGCGCTTGCTGCAGTATTTCGTCGAGCACAGAGGCGAGGTGGTCGGGCGCGACCAGCTGCTCGACTCCGTCTGGGACTACGACGCGGCGCCCCTCACCCGCACGGTGGACATGCACGTGGCCAAGCTGCGCAAGAAGATCGAAGACAAACCCGCCCAGCCCCGCTTCCTCGTCACCGTGCACGGGATGGGGTACAAGTTCAACGGCTGACTCGTCCCGGACGCGCGGCATGCATTTTTGCCCCGGTTGTGGCATGCTGCGCCCAACACTTTGTGAAACCGGAGCGGGTCTGGCCGCGCGGTTTCCGGTTCTCCTCACTCTCTGATTCGCGACGCCGGTGGTCGTCTGCTGCCCGGCGCGCCATGACATGGGGTGATCATGGACACGATGATCGGTCCCCTCATCCTGTTCGTCGTCGGCTGCGTGCTCGCCGGTCCCATCCTGGCGATTGTGGCCCTGGCGCGGATCAGACGGATGGCCGGGCTCCGCGAGCCGGAGAGCGAAACCGAGGCGCATCTCGACGCCATCGACGCCCGGGTGGCGACCCTGTCGAGGCGCGTCGCGACGCTGGAGCGCTCGGCCGGCGCCGGGACGGGAGCCGCGCCGGCCGCGGCGAGACCGGCCCCCGCCCCGATGCCGCCGCCCGTGTCACGGCCGCCGGCCGTGCCCCCGACGTTGGACGGTCGACCGCCGGATGCGCCGCCGCCCGGACCGGTCCCGCGCGCGACCTCGCGCCCAGCGACGCCCCGGGAGCAGGTCATCGACGAGAGCGCGCCCCCTTCCTTCACGCCGCCCCGGCCGCCGCAGCCCCCCGCGGCGCCGATCGACTGGGAGCGCTGGATCGGGATCCGCGGCGCGGCGGTCGTGGGCGCGATCGCCCTCGGTCTGGCGGGGCTGCTGTTCTTCAAGTACTCCATCGAGAAGGGGCTGATCACGCCCGAGATGCGTGTCGTGTTCGGCACGTTCACGGGGCTCGTGTGCCTGGTCGGATCGGAGTGGCTGCGGTCGCGCGGCTACCGGCAGACGTCCGAGGGAATCTCCGGCGCGGGGGTCGTGATCCTGTACGCGGCGTTCTGGGCGGCCCACGTTCTCTACGGGCTCATCGGCCTGCCGCTGGTGTTCGGCCTGATGGTGCTGGTCACGGCCGCCTGCTGCCTTCTGGCCGTGCGCCACTCGTCGCTGCTCGTCGCCGTGCTCGGGCTGGTCGGAGGGTTCGCCACACCGCTCCTGCTGGCCAGCGGGACGGATCGGCCGATCGGACTGTTCGGGTACGTCCTGCTCCTGGATCTCGGTCTGCTCGCGGTCGGGCGGAAGCGCGCCTGGCCATCGCTCGGCGTTTTGTGTCTTCTCGGGACCGTGCTCATGCAGGGGCTCTGGATCACCGCGCGCATGGGGCCGGAGCGGCTGTTCCTGGGTCTCGTCATCCTGGCGGTGTTCGCGTTGCTGTTCGTGGTTGCCGGTCGTCTCGTGGGCGGCCGCGCGCCGAGCGGAGGCTGGCTGTGGAGCCAGGTCGGCGCTATCCTGTTCCCGTTCGTCTTCGCCCTCTATTTCGCCGGCCGTGTCGAGATGGGGCCGCACCTCTACCCGATCGCGATCCTGCTGGGGCTTCTGAGCGCCGGGGCCTGCTGGGTCGGGCGCGAGCAGAACGTGCGCTCCCTCGGGACGGGGGCGGCCGCCGCGAGCCTCGTTGTGACCGCCGTGTGGCTGCTGCAGCACACGCTGACCACGGCGCTCGCCTGGGAGACGGTCGGGGTGACGGTGGGGCTGTCGGCGATCTACCACGTCTTCGTCGAGATCGATCCGGAGCCGGTCGACCTCGCGGGCCCCGCGCCCGCCGCGCTCCTGGCGGCGGGCGGGTACTTCATCCTCCTCCTGTTCGCGGCGGGTGGTTCGGAGGTGACGATCGTCCCCTGGGTCGCGGGCTGGACCGCGATCGCGGGCCTGCTGTACCGCCACGCCGCCTTCCCGGAGCGGGGCGCCCTGCAGATCGCGGCCGCAGCCGGTCTCGGGCTCGGCCTGTCCATCCTGCATCTCTGCCACCACGGAAGCCCCGTCTTCCCGCCGGCCGGGATGTTCCTCGCCCTCTTGGTCACCTTCTCGGTCCTGCTGCAGCTGGTCGCGCAGCTGCGCCGGGACGAGGAGGTGCGCCTCTTCGCGGACCGGGCCGCGGGAACCCTGCCGGTCCTGCTCCTCGTGTTCCTGGCCTTTGCACGGTTCGCGCTGACTCTCGAGGCGCTGCCGGCGCTCGGGAGCGCACTCACCCTGGGCGTCCTGGCGATGACAGCCGCGACGCGGCTGGGGAAGGGGGCCTGGTATGCCGCCGCCGTCGGCGCGACACTCCTTGTGCACCTCAGCTGGACGTTCGGACGCGGAGGATGGTGGAGCGGTCCGCCGGGCGGGGAGCTCATGGCCTTCCTGGTGCAGGCGGGGGCCGTGGTCGTGTTCACGGCCTGGCCGCATCTGGCGGTGAGGCGGTTCTCCGGCGATCGATTCGCGTGGTACGCCGCCGCCCTCGCCGGGCCGCTCTGGTTCCCATCGTTGAGACGTCTGTTCGTCCTGACCTTCGGCGACACCGCGATCGGTGCTTTGCCGATAGCGCTCGGCGCCTTGTCCCTTGTCGCGGCGGACCGCGCCCGCCGGGCCTGGCCGGCCGCGGATCCGATCCGCCGCAGCGCCCTGGTGTGGTTCTCGGCGGTGGCGCTGGGCTTCGTCGCCGTCGCCATCCCGCTGCAGCTGGAGAAGCAGTGGATCACGATCGGCTGGGCGCTGGACGGGCTGGCGATGCTGGTCCTCTGGAAGCGGCTGGATCACCCCGGCCTCAAGTATCTCGGCCTGGCGCTCCTGGGCGCGACGAGCGTTCGCCTCGTGGCCAACCCCGCGCTCCTCGGGTACTACCCGCGCTCGAGCGTGCGGATCGTCAACTGGCTGATGTACACCTACTTCGTACCGGCGGCGGCGCTCCTGGCGGGTGCTGTGCTGCTGAAGCCGCTCGAGATGAGACGTGCGCGCCCCTGGGAGAGGGATCTCTACTCCTGGGGTCATCCGGTCGGCGCCATCGGCTCGGCGCTGGCGGCCATCATCGTGATCTTCGTGTGGATCAATCTCACCATCGCCGACTGGTTCGCCACGGGCCAGGTCCTGACCCTGCGGTTCGGCGACGAGCCGGCGCAGCGGCTGACGGTGTCGATCGCCTGGGGGATCTACGCGCTGATCCTGCTCGGCTTCGGGATGGCGCGCGACTCGCTCGGGCTGCGCTGGATCAGCCTGTGCTTCCTGCTGGTGACGATCGGCAAGGTCTTTCTCTACGATCTCGGGGCGCTTCAGGATCTGTATCGCGTGGCGTCCCTCGTCGGGCTCGCCGTATCGCTGATCCTGGTGTCGCTCCTGTACCAGCGCTTCGTGTTCCGCAAGGCGCCGCAGGAGAGACCATGAAGCGGACCTGGATCGCCGCCGCCCTGGTGCTCGCGGCGGCCCCGGGCGCGCGGCCGGCGCGGGCCGAGGGAGCGCAGCCGGTCGAGCTGCGCCGTCTCTTCCCGCAGGAGGCGCAGGTGACGGTCGCGGGCGGCGGCCTGTCGCGGCTGGCGCTGCCGCCGGCGATCCTGACGGCCTGCCGGCCCGATCTGTCAGACCTGAGGCTGTTCGACGCGCAGGAGAAGGAGGTCCCGTTCCTCGTGGACGCCGGGGCGGGGAAGCCGGACGGAGTCGAGATCACCCAGCGCTTCGAGCCGCGCGTGCTCGACGCCGCCCGCGCCGAGACCCGGCGGCAGAGCGGCCCGCCGCTGCGCCGGGAGACGCTGGAGATCGGCCTGCCCGCCGCCTCACCGCAGACCGGCTCGTGGGTCCTGGTGGTGGAGCCTCGCCAAGGGGAGTTCGTGGCCCGGGTCAACGTCGAGGGGATCGGTGCTTCGGGAGAGAAGACCGGGCTGGTCGCCGACGGATCGGTCTTCAGGCTCTCCGGAGCGCGCTCGGCGGAGAAGCTGCGACTGCCGCTGCCGCCGTTCCGCGGAGCGCGTCTGCGCGTCGTCTTCGAGACCGAGCACCCGTTCTGGCTCGAGCCGGGGCTGAGGCTCGAGAGCGCCCGGGCGATCGAGCGCGGCGGGCAGATCGACGTTCCGCTGGAGGTCCTGTCCTCGCGCGGCGCCGAGGGGCGGACGGTCGTCGATCTCGCCCGCGCGCGGGGGGTCGTGCCCGATCTGCTGCGCATCGAGACGGCCACGCGCACATTCGACCGAAGGGTCCAGGTGCGGGACGACGGACCGGGCGGCAGCGGCGCGGTCCTCGGGTCGGGGACGATCTTCCGCGTCGAGGCGCTCGTCCCGGTCGGCGAGCAGGAGGTGGCGCTGCGGGCCGCGCGCGGAGACCGGCTGCGCGTCGAGATCGACGACGGCGACAGCCCGTCGCTGGACCACCTCGCCTTCGCGGCGGTCATCCGGCAGCCGTCCCTCATCTTCTCCGCCGGCGCGGGGCGCGGGAACGAATCGTTCGGCACGCTGCGCTTCGGCGGCGGGCGCGCCCACGCGCCGCGCTACGATCTGGCCGGCCTCCTTCCGCCACCGGCCGCGATCGTGACCGGCAAGCGCGCCGAGGCGGCGGCGTTGCTGTACGACCCGGCGGCCGTCCATGCGGCGCGCCTCGGCGACACCCGGCCGAATCCCGCCTACGACGGCGCCCCGGCGCTCGCCTTCGCCATGCGTCCCGGCGCCGCGGTCGACCGGCGCCTGTTCAGCCATCTGAGGAGCCTCACGGTTCCCGCCACCGCCGAGGGGCTGTCGCGGCTTCGGATCGGGCCGGCGGACCTCGCCGTCCTGAGCGACGACCTGTCCGACCTGCGGGTCGCCGACGACGACTCGCGGCAGTGGCCCTATCTCATCGAGCGCGAGGCGGCCACCGACCTGGTGCCGCTCGAGGTGGACGGACCGAAGAGCCGCGACCGGACGTCGCGCTATACGCTGAGGCTGCCGGTCTCACCGATGCGCATCGACCGCCTGATCCTCGATACCGGCGCCGGTTTCTTCGACCGCGGGTTCAGCCTCGAGGGGAAGACCGCCGACAAGAAGGAGGAGACGGATCTCCTGCGCGGCCGCCTGACGCGCCCCGTCGACGACCCGCGTCCGGTGAGCGTCGCCGTTCCGCCTGTGCGCCTGGCGTCGATCGATCTGGTCGTCGAGGACGGTGACGACGCGCCCCTCGAATTCCGGTCCGCTCAGGCGCGCGTCGACCTCCCCGAGGTGTATCTCACGGCGCCCGAAGGACACTACGCCCTGCTGCTCGGCGCGCCTGATGAAGATCCGCCGCGCTACGAGCTGGAGCGCGTGCGCGACGTCGTGCTGGCGGTGAAGGCCGCGCCGATCGCGGCCGGGCCGCTCGAGGCGAACCGTGATTACAGCCTGCACGCCCGGCTGAAGGGGCAGGGGTACCGCCAGACCGCGCTGCTCTGGACAGCACTCACCGCGGCGGTGGTGGTGCTGGTCGTCATGACCCTGCGCCTGGCGCGCCGCGAGACGCCGCCGGCGGGGTGAGCCTGGCCCCCGCCCGCAGGCGCCGTTCGTTGCGATACCACCTCCCCAACTCACGTCGGCCCAGGCGCCAGAGGATCCCGATCGGCGCCGTGCCCCGGCACCTGGCGAGACCACCGTGCTCGCCGCGGGCGTGGTGGAAGCGGCACAGACAGACACGGTTCGAGAGATCGTCGGCGCCCAGGTGCGAGCGATAGATCAGGTGATGGTCCTCGAGATTGCGGCGCGACGTGCAGGCGGGGGCCGAGCAGCGCCACCCGTCGCGAATGTAGACGGCATCGCCGTGTCGCCGAGGCGTCGCAGAGCCGGAGGGCGCGCCCCGGGCGCCTGCCGCGGCACGCTCGCGCGCCTCTGACCTGGCCTCGCCGTCCCAGGTGAAGACGAAGTCCTCGAGGAGCGAGAGGAGCCCGACCCAGGCCGGGACGCGGCGGCCGCGCGTGGAAAACGTCCGGGCCGCGAGGGTCGACGGACGCGCCTGCCCGTCCGGCCACGGCTCGTCCCAGGGGACGCCCCCGACTTCGTCCGACAGCCGACGGCGCGTCGATTCAATGACGACGAGCAGATCGTCGGCGAGGTCGTGCGGGAGGCGGAGGCGCAGGAAAACGTCCGGGCTGGCTGGCGGCGCCCCGCCCGACCCCTCGACCGCCAGGAGGCCGAAGCGAAGGATGCGCGCGCGGGCCGTCCCCGGCTCGCGACGGAGGGAGGCGTGCCAGTCGGCGTCGTCCAGGGGTCGGGGCGCGGGGCGTGACGGGTCGATGAGCTTTCTCCGCCCCAGCGCGCGGGCCTCGTCGCGGAGGCGCTTGACGGTCGCCTCCTCGGCGCGCGCCAGCCAGGCGGCTTCGGTCGCGCCGTCGACGGGGCCGTCGCCGAGGATGCGCAGAACCGTCAGGGTCGCCTCGAGGCCGACGCGTCCTGCATCGTACGCGGCGCGCAGGCGTGGGAAGCGTCGCAGTGAGCGGGCGACGCGGGCGCGGTCTTCGGCGTAGGTGCGCGTCAGGCCCAGCCGTTCCTCGGCGTAGTGGCCGGCGCCCGCGAAGCGAAGGCGCGGCCAGGCGCCCCGCTCGGACAGCTCCGCCAGCAGGCGGCCGAGATGGCGCTCGAGATCATCCTCGAGGAGAAGGAGCTCGCGGATCTGCGCGTCCAGCTCGGCGGGGCCGCCGCTGCCGGCGGTGCTGGACAGAACGTCAAGACGCGCAAGGACCGCGCCCGCGAGGTGCAGGGCCCAGGAGGCGGGGGAGGACCGGGACAGATGACTCCAATTCCCGGTCGAGCGGGTGAGAGCCGCCTCGACCCGGACGACGTCGGGACCGCGTCGCAGGGCGACCCGGTCGAAGTCGCCAAAGAAGGAGCCGGAGGTGGCGCCGTCCGGCCGGGCCGGGTCGGCCTGCCATCCGTCCGGCGATTCCGGAGGCGAGGCGCCGGCAAACGCCTCGGCGACGAGCGCCTCGACGAACGAGGTCACGCTCGCCTGCGCCCCCTCAACGGCGCGATACAGGTCGACCGACTCGTCGAACGCGGCGACGAGCGGCGCCGGCAAGGGGATACGCACGAGCGAGCGATCGGCCGGGTCGTCGTCGGGAACGTCGGCGCCATCAGGTCCCGCGCCGAGGATGCCGGTAACAACAGACTCGCCCGCCTGAGCCTGCGATTCTTCGGCTTCCCCTTTATCATTGTTAGCACCCGGCGGCCATGCCGAGCCGGCGTCGCGCGCCTGCCGCACCGCCTCGCGTAGCTCGCGGATGGAGACCGCGCGCGCGAGAGCGATCCAGGTGGCGAGCGAAGCGGGAGAGGCGGAGCGTCCGATCAGGAGAGCCGCCACCCGGCCGAGCGGCACGGCACCGTCCTCGCCCGCGAGCGCCTCGGCCAGCCCGGGGAGCGACGACAGCGCGCGCCCCAGGGCCGCCAGGTCCCTGACCCAGCGCCCCGACCGGCCGAACCGCTCCCGCGCGTGATCCTCCAGGCGCGCGAACCCGAACGCCGACCACGCCCCGGTCTGCACGAACGCCGCGGCGGCGCGGGCCAGAAGGGGTGCGAGCCGGTCGAGCGCGCTCCGCAGCGACAGCGCAAGTCCATTGGCCTGCAGGAGTGACTGCTCGATGGGGTAGGTCCCAGGGGCGCCGCGCTCGAGATAGGCCCGAGGGGTGCGGTCCTCTTCGGCAGCGCCCGACCGATCTATGAATCTCGGGACCGGCCTTCGTTCCCCGACAGCGCCGCCCGCCGAGCGCGCACCCGGCTGGAGCCGAGGCGCCCGATAGGACTCGTTCGCCTCATCCCCGCAGGCGAAATCCCTCGGCGCGAAGCGATGCTCCTGCCTGTTGCCTGGCGAGCGAGAAGTTCCGTACCGCACCGCGGACGAAGCATCCGCGAGGACAGACGTGGCCTCGATCACGTCGCGCCTCCGCTGCGCCGGAGCGCAGAGGGAGAGCAGTCACAATCGGGAATCCAACGCTCGATAGCGGGGGCGGAAATGTTCGATCGAGCAGCCACATTGACCAGAGTGTAATTTACGCGTAGGCAATCGCGGAGTCAATAAGTTTCTTTGAAATATCCTGCGCCGGCGCGGACCATGCGTCGTTCCACGCGCCAACACAGCGGCGCATCGAGCGGCGCCGCGCGGCACAGAAGAGCTCTCGACCGCCCCGGAGCAGGGGAAGGCTGCCGGAATGCGTCGGCGTCGCCTGGGCTACCCGAACCCGTGTGTGCTAGAGTGCGGCCAGAGTTGAACAGTCCCATGTTCATGACTCACATCAGGCGCGCTCGATGTCTTCTGGCAGTCGCGAGCGCGATCGTCTGCCTCTCATCTTCCGTCCACGCGGGCAGGACACCCGAGACCGGCGAAGACCGCCAGCCCAGGAACATCTACGAGTTGTGGCGCTCGTTCGACCATACCTTCCAGCGCGTCCTGACCCGCAACGAGCTCGAGCAATATCGAAATCGCAGTCCCGAGCAGATCAAAGAGGAGGACCCCGAGCTCTACGCAAGAATCAGTCAGGACGTGAAAGCCTGGACCATTCTTTGGATTCATCATGTGAGGACAGCGCTCGTACCCATTCCGGAAAAACGCATGGAGGCCGCGCATCGGACCGCCGAACGGGTGGACTCGATCCTGAGACAGCATTTCAAGGAGCAAGGGTGGCCGTACAAGCCCCTGGACGTCGTGTTTCTTCCGCCGCAAGTCTTTCTCGACGAGGAGCACAGGGGAGACCTCACCGCCGGGATGTTCATCCCGTTCTACCCGGATTCAATTTTCGTCTCGGTCGACTGGCCGATTCCGATCGAGCTGGTGCTGGCGCACGAGATCCTGCACTACAACAAGACAGGGGATGTGTTCGGCCTTCCTTTGGAGGAGGGGCTCGCGGATATCGGCGCGAGGTATCTGGTCGTGAAGTACGACCTCCTGACCGCGTACTCCCTGAGGCGCGTGGACACCTATCCCATCGAGCGCAAGGGAATCGACCTGGTACTCGATGAGATGGGCAAGCGAACGGGGAAGAGTCATGATGAAGCGGTCGACATGTTCCTGGGAGCCCTGCTGACGGGGAATCAGGACAGGATGGAGGAGATTTTCGGAGCCGAGACGTGGCAGCGGGTGATCAAGCTGTCGAACAGCCGGGGGGATTGGCAGACACACCGGATCAAGGCTGCCCTCGGGGAATAGGACAGATTCATCCGGGTCCGGCAGACACACACGGAGGAGACCATGAAGGCAGCCGTCATCAGCAAGGCCGGCGGACGCATCGAGATCGAGGAGCGCGAGCGCCCGGTGCCCGCACCGGACGAGGTACTCATCCGGGTGCACGCCTGCGGCGTGTGCCACGGCGACCTCATGGTCCGCGACGGACACTTCCCGTTCGTCCGCTATCCGATCGTGCCCGGTCACGAGATCGCAGGCACGGTCGAGGCGACGGGGGAGCGGGTCGGCACCCTGACGCGCGGGGCGCGGGTGGGGGTGTCGGCGCTCTACTCCTCGTGCGGCGCCTGCGCGCAATGTCTCGGGGCCGACGAGTTCCTCTGCTCCAGGCCCGAGTTCACCGGAGTCACGAAGGACGGCGGGTACCAGGAGTACATGCTGGCTTCCGCGGCTTACGTGGCGCCGCTTCCTGAGGGGCTCGAATTCGCCGACGCCGCCCCCCTGATGTGCGCGGGGCTCACCGTCTACAGCGGGCTGCGTCACGCCGGATTCCGGCCCGGGCACAAGGTTGCCGTGATCGGGCTCGGCGGGCTCGGGCACATGGCCGTGCTCTTCGCCAGGGCCATGGGAGGTCGGGTCGCCGTGCTGTCGACGAGCGCCGACAAGGAGGCCGAGGCGCAGCGACTCGGCGCCGAACGGTTCATCAACGTCAAGAAGTCGAAGCCGGCGGAGGCGCTGAAGGAATGGGAAGGGGGCGCCGACCTCGTGCTCGCGACGGCGCCGGACGCCGAAACGATGGCGGCGGCGTTCCCCGGCCTGGCCATCGACGGCACCATGATGGTCCTCGGCGCTCCGTTCGCGCCCCTCACCGTGAGCCCGTTCGACCTGATCATGGGCCGGCGGCGTCTCATGGGCACCCCGACGGGCTCCCGGAAGGATCTGCACGACACGCTGGCGTTCGCCGCGGCCCACGGGGTGCGACCGCGCGTGAAGCGCGCTTCGTTGCAGGACCTCGCGGGGGTGCTCGGAGAGATGGACAAGGGGCACATGCTGGGGCGGACCGTGGTCGTGATGCAGTAGGCGGGTGCCAGGAGCCGATCCGGGACTCTGGCGTCGGACACAGAACGAGAAGGCGGACTGATGGAGGTGTTGAAATATCTTCCGGCGCCGGACGAACAGAAGTGGCTTCTCGAATGCGTCGTGATGCTGATTCGTCGGTGCGGTCACGCGCAATTCGTCAGCCAGCCGATCGTCGAGCCGACTCCCCGATTCTTCCCTGAACCGCGCGGAGACACCTTGTATGTGCTCGACAGAACATCGAGGCGGCTCATGCAATATGCCGGTCTTGGCGATCTTGCCTTGGATTTCGAATTCTTTTCGCAACGCGAGATCCAGCGCGGCCGCCGGCGTAGACCAGAACGATGTGTTTCGACGCTGGGCATGTTTCTCGGACTGGAGGGCGGCCGGTGCCATTTTGCGATCAACGATCAGCAGTCCTCGGATGCCGAGCACCTGGTGGGTGTGATGTGCCACGAGGTCGCGCACGCCTATCGGGCCCACCACGGATTGTGTGTTCCGAAGAGGGATCAGGAGGAACTGCTGACAGATGTCACGACCGTCTACCTGGGATTCGGGATCCTCTCGACCAACAACAGCTTTCGTTACCGCAGTTCGCTTGAGATCCATTCGGGCAGGACACGCACATCCATGAGCACCTCTTCCGCCGGCTACCTGCCGCCGCAGGCCTTCAGCTTTCTCCTGGCCGTACAGCTGGCCGCAAGACGGACCTCATTCTGGAGAAGACGCGCAGTTTTGAAGCACCTCGAGCCCGATCAAGCTGCCTTCACGAGAGCCGCGCTTCGTCACCTGGTAGAGAACAGGACCTTGCTGGATGACACGTTGGGAATTCCTCCGCCTGACCACTGGTCCTCGCCACTGCGGATCGAGGACATCCTCAGGCCGCTTCCTGGGTATCACAGCCCCGAAGCGCGCTAGAATCGGGCTCTCAGGAGCCCTCAAGGCATGCCCCGCACCCTCTTCGACAAGGTCTGGGACGCCCACTTGGTGCGCCCCGAGTCGGCCGACACCCCGGCGGTGATCTACGTCGACCTGCATCTCGTCCACGAGGTGACTTCCCCCCAGGCGTTCGCGATGCTGCGCGAGCGCGGCCGCAGGGTGCGCCGCCCGGAACTGACCGTCGCGACGATGGACCACTCCACGCCGACGACGCCGCGCGGGGCGGACGGGCGGATACCGGTCACCGACAAGGAAGCCGCGGCGCAGATTGATCAGCTCGAGACGAACTGCCGGGACTTCGGAATCCGGCTGCACGCTCTGGGGAGCGAGCAGCAGGGGATCGTGCACGTCATCGGACCGGAGCTGGGGCTGACGCAGCCGGGGATGACGATCGTCTGCGGCGACAGCCACACCTCGACGCACGGCGCCTTCGGCGCCCTGGCGTTCGGCATCGGCACGACCGAAGTGGGTCACGTCCTGATGACGCAATCTATCCTTCAAGCCCGGCCCAGGACGCTGGCGGTCAGGGTCGAGGGGCGGCTCCATCCGGGGGTGACGGCGAAGGATCTCATCCTGGGGATCATCGCGAAGATCGGCGTGGGGGGCGGGACCGGACACGTGATCGAGTACGCGGGGCCGGCGATCCGGGCGCTGTCGATGGAACAGCGGATGACCGTCTGCAACATGTCGATCGAGGCGGGGGCCCGCGCCGGGATGATCGCCCCGGACGACACGACATTCGAGTATCTGGCGGGGCGGCCGCACGCGCCCCGGGCGGAGGCGTGGGAGCGGGCGCTCGCGGACTGGAGACGCCTGCCGACCGACGAGGGGGCGGCGTTCGATCGCGAAGTCTCCATCGACGCCTCGGCGCTGGAGCCGATGATCACCTACGGCACCAATCCGGGGATGGCGGTGCCGGTTCGGGGCGCCGTGCCGTCATCCGACGGGCTGGCGTCCATGGAGCGGGCGCTCGGCTACATGGGGCTGCGCCCCGGGCAGCGTCTCCTGGGGCATCCGATCGACGTGGTGTTCATCGGCTCGTGCACGAACGCGCGGCTCAGCGACCTGCGGCTGGCGGCGTCGCTCCTGCGCGGCCGCAAGGTCGCGGCGAACGTGCGGCTGCTCGTCGTGCCGGGCTCGCAGCAGGTGAAGAAGGAGGCGGAGGCGGAGGGGCTCGATCGCGTGTTCCGCGACGCGGGCGGGGAGTGGCGCGAGGCCGGCTGCTCGATGTGCATCGCCATGAACGGCGACCAGCTCCGGCCCGGGCAGTACGCCGTCAGCACCAGCAACCGCAATTTCGAGGGGCGGCAGGGGGCCGGCGGGCGGACCTTCCTGGCGAGCCCGCTCACCGCGGCGGCCAGCGCGGTCGCCGGCCGGATCGCCGACGCGCGCGAGATGATCCCGGAGTGAGCATGGAGCCAATCCGCACCATCGCGTCGAGCTACATCGTCCTGCCGATCGACAACATCGACACGGACATCATCATTCCGGCGCGCTTCCTGAAGGTCACCGGGAAGGCGGGGCTGGGCCGGCATCTGTTCGCCAACTGGCGCTACGCGGAGGACGGCTCGCCGCGCGCGGACTTCGTGCTCAACCGGCCGGAGGCCGCCGCGGCGCAAGTTCTGGTGGCGGGGGACAACTTCGGCTGCGGCTCGTCGCGCGAGCACGCTCCGTGGGCGCTCTACGATTTCGGCTTCCGCGCCGTGGTCAGCACGTCGTTCGCCTCGATCTTCAGGAACAACTGCCTGAAGAACGGTCTGCTGCCGATAGCCGTCGAGCCGGGGTTTCACAAGAAGATGGTCGCGGCGGCGGGCGGCGGCGCACCACCCACCGTGACCATCGACCTCGAGGCCTGCACGATCACCCTCGCCGACGGGACGAACGCGACCTTCCCGATCGAACCGTTCCCCCGCTACTGCCTGCTCAACGGCCTCGACGAGCTGACCTTCCTCCTGGGCCAGGAGAAAGCGATCGCAGAGTACGAGCGGCGCGCCGCGGCGGGGCGCTGATTGCTCCGGCGTAGATTTTTCTCCCCAGAGAGATCCCGGCGATCTCGTCCGCATGTCATCAATGCCCTGTTGTCAAAGCTGGAATGGAACGAATCGGTATGCGATAAATGTTGCCGAGTCCGTTGTAGTTGCTGTGAAGCCGTGCCACAAGGCTCTTGCGGTCCAGCGCCGATCCTGCGCATCGTCAAATCCTCGCTCGCTCGAGACGATCAGGTACCTGCCATCGGGAGATATTCGCGGACTGTAGTCCCGAGCCGCCGAATTGACGGGCGCACCGAGGTGAATCGGGGCCGCCCAGGCTCCCTTTTCGTGAAAGCTCGCATAGATGTCCGCGCTTCCGAGCGAGTCGGGCCGGTTGAACGACCCGATAAGCAACAACTTCTCGTCAGGAGAGATGAAGGCCTCGATGTTGACTACATCCTTTCCGTTGAGCACAGCGATCGGTTCTGGAGGAACGTACCTCCCTCCCTGAAATCTGCTTACGAGAATATCGATTTGGGACTTGTTTCCCGCGTTTGCCTGAGTGAAGTAGAGATTGTTGTTGCTCGCCATGGAGGCAAAGTAAATGGAAGGGCCTTGATTTATCGATCCGGTGAACAATTCAGGGGCGGAAAACTCGCCGCTGCTCTCCAACCTGCAGGCATAGATCCTGAAACGGTGCTCATCCCGGCCGTTCACGGGTCGGTCGGACACGAACAGGAGGGTTTTCCCGTCCTGGGACAAAACAGGGTCGGAGTCCCTGGCAAACCCGGAAAAGGGCATGAGCTTCGGATCGGACCAACGGTGGGGCCCCAGCCTGCTCTCGAAAAGTCCGTAGATGTAGTTCGTCGGCATGGATCGGGTGAAATAGATCCTCGTACCGTCGGGTGAGAAGGATCCACCGAACTCGTCGAGGGGGGTGGAAATCCGGCCAGGACCCACCATTTCCAGATTCGGCTGCTGAGCCGACGCCGGGAAAAAGGCAAGCGCCCCCATCACTGCGAGGAGTCTCGCGAGACATTTCACTGGTACAACTCCAGCGCGGAGATCGGGATGCGATAGAAATTGGAGTGGCCATTCAGGATCGACTTGCACTTCTGGAGCCATTGAACTGTGTCGAGCGGCCTCTCCAACGGAAGATCGAGGCCGGCGCGCTCACTCGAGAAGAAGAGCCATCTGCCGTCCGGTGACACCGAGGGAAAGCTCTCGGCAGCATAGGTGTTGATGCCGTGGAGCAGATGCCTGGCCGGTCGCCAACGCCGGTCGCGGAACTCCGAAAGGTAAAGATCGGGACGATCGTAGGGATGGCCGCCCGCAATCAAGGCGTCGGGGCGCCCATACGATGCGAAGAGGATGAACGATTGGTCGCGCGCAATGAATGGCTGCGCAGTGTTTGTCCCTGCATTGACCTCAGCTGGTAGTTTCACCGGCGGCTGACCTGGGGCAGCTCGGTATATCGAAAATCCATCCCTTGATCCCCGATCCGACGCGAAATAGAGCGTCCCATCGTCGCTAGCAGAAGGGTTTATTTCGTTGGCCTCCGTGTTGATTCGTTCCCCAAGGGGTTCCGGCTCGCCGAAAGAGCTTTCGCCCTCAAGCGCCACCACGAAGAGATTCCAGTCATTGGAACGGTGGCCGGAAAGCCTTCGTCGAGACGCGAAGTATAGGGTCTTGCCGTCCGGAGAAACGGAGGGAGAACTATCCAACTCGATTCCGGAGAAAGGGACCACCTTGGGAGGGGTCCAGTGACCCGCGTTCAGGTGAGAAACACAAATCACAGAGGCCGGCGGACTCGTGGTGAAAAAGGCTCGAAGGACAAAGAATGCGGTCCTTTGATCGGGAGTGAAGGTAATGGAAGTCTCGTCCAGATCCGTGGAAAGCTCCCACGGCGCGAAGATTTCCGGCCGCATCTGAAGCACACAGGCCAGCAACAGAATGCTCAACGTGCCGATCAAAACGGGAGTCACTTTCGCGAGACTCAAGGTGTCGACGGGTCCCTCTCGATGCCGAGGAGCGACGAGTGGGAGTTGACGAAGCACCAGGACCGACCGCGGCGCTCGAGGACGTAGGTGACCCGGTAGCGCGAGATAAAGGGATGCCCGTCGGCGCTCCTCCCATGGAGGGCGACTCGCTCACTGGCCACCGCGAAGGGCCCGCGGAGGATCGCCTTCCACTCGTCGGCCTCGACAGAGATGATAGTCATCTCGGTCTTGATGCGGTACGAATCGAGCACCTGCTCCCGTCCCATCGTGGAACCATCCGGGTTGGTGTGGAAGTAATCGGGCGCGTAGAGACGCTCCAGGGCCTCGACGTCGCGGCGCAGCCCGGCGTCGCGCAGCTCCTCCACGGCCGCTTTCACGTCGCTCGGTTCCGAGCCGGCGGGAGACGACTTCGGGGAAGAGACGACCGATTTCCCGCTGAGCCCCTGGAGGAACCCGAGCACGATCTCGCTGAAGCGCGCGGGCTCCTCCATGTTCACCATGTGGCCGGCGCCCTCGATGACGACCTTTCGGGCGCCCGGGACGTCCCGGGCCAGCTGGTCCACGATCCGGTGGATGTCCGGGTTGTCCAGGGAGCCGACGATGAGGAGCGTGGGGACGCGGATCTCCGACAGGCGACCGTAGGCGGCCGGCTTCAGCTCCTGTTCACTGTCCGGCTCGGTCCAGGTGCGGGCGTTGGCCACGACCAGCTCGCGGAGGCGCCGGGACGTCCTCGGGTTCGCCGCCGCGGGCTTCATGTAATTGCTGTCCAACCAGGCAAGCGCCGCCGCCTTTCCGTCGCCGCGGGCGACGGCACGGTGAACGCGACCGACCCATTCGTCATGCGTCTCGGACCATGGAAAGCCGCTCAGCCCGGGTCCGGCGAGGACGAGGCTGCGGACCTTCTCCGGGTGCGTCAGTGCGAAATCGATCGCGATGCGGCCCCCGAGCGAGAGCCCCACGAGATGGGCCCTGGAAACGCCAAGGAATTCAAGCAGAGCGAACAGATCTTCGTGCGACTCGAATGGCCCGCTCCGCGGCGCCGACGAGCCGAACCCTCGCACATCGAACCGGATGACGCGGTAAGTGCGGCCGAAGTCTGCGAACTGGTCGTCCCACATCCTCCGATCGCACTGGCCCCCTTCGAGCAGCACGACGGGCTCTCCCTCACCGGCGACCTCGTAGTAAAGCCGGGTCCCATTGACGGCAGCGGTCCCGCTCCTCGCTCCGTCGGCGTCCGCGGGTAGCAGCAAGATCGCCAGGGCTCCGAGAAGACCGATCGAGCAGCGGCTGACCCAGGTTACCCGGCTCACTCGCGCTCCATGGGGTGGGCAGTTCCCAAATTCCGCCCGCGGGCTACTTTGAAAGGCTTCACCGTGCCCTCACAGAACGAACGTCACGGCTTCTCAACGAAATCGATCATGATCTCTTCAGCCACAATCTGCCATTGGTTGCGCCGCTTCACGAAGACGCGTAGGGAGTGGCCTGAACGAGTTCCCGCAACAAAAGTGCGCATCACCACGGCTACGCCTTTACTCACGAATCTGATGGAATCATTGGGCGGCGGCTGCGGACTGCCCGGTGGCGTGTTCGGTCCTGAATTGGCTAGCATTTCGCGCTGTGCAGCGAAGATGGCTTGGTGACCGTGCAATTCGCGGCCATTGGGAGGGATCAGTTCTGCGTCCTCACCATAGTCGACCGTGGCAGCTTCAGCATCCCCGGAGTTCCACCCGGCATCGCTACGCTGAATCGCGGCCTCGATTGCGTGTAGGTCTTTATCGGTTCGGGCGCGTTCCTGAACAGCGGGAGCGTCGCCTGGAAGTGCCAGCGTTGGAAGCAAGAACCCAGCAGTCACTGCAGCGAGAAACGCTTTGCCTGTCATTGCGTCGTCCCTCCTACAACTCGCATGGAACCGTGCAGCCTCTTCCTGCCTTGAGGGCACGTTCGCCCACTTTCCACATCAGTTTGCAAGGAATGCGTCTGGCAACGATTCGGCCTCCGGTTCGTAAACGCGGCCCGCCTACTGTGCTGGCTCCAAGATGCGGCTTCCATGAAAGGACACACATTGCCAGCGACCGTCACGTTGCACATACACGGTTGTGCGGCGATATCGAATGGTGGATTCCTCATCCTGAGATCGGAATCGTGCAGTGTTGACGGCGGTGAGAATGGCCGCGTTGCCATAGACTCGGACGCGAACATCGGAGAGTTGTTCCCCGACAAGGACCATGACGGCGGCATTCCCTTGCGGCCCTCTTGCTTCCTCGAGTTCGGCGGCCTTGTCACTGAGCCTACCGCGCCCGTCAATTCCAACGAAGTCGTCGGAAAGGATCCTGGATATTCGATCGAGGTCGTGTCGTAAGAAGGCGTCCGACCAGGCCCGTTCCGTAGCCATGACCTGTTGCGCTGCCGTGGACGCTGGATCAGCGGCGTAAGCACAGATTTTCGGCGTCGCGGTGAGGGACAACACAGCGCCCAAAGCGAAGGATGCAATGCGGTTCATCTGCCCTCCTTATCACTCGGTGTCGTCGGCCTGCGGGAGGCCCAAGGTCGGCTCCGGTACCTCGCCGCTCGCGCGGTGGTCCACGGCGGCGAGGCGGCACATGACGCTGTGCCGGCGTCCATAGCCAAAATAGATGACGAGCCCCAGCAGCAGCCAGCCAAAAAGCCGCAACCAGTTCTCGGCCGGCAGGGAGAACATCAGCAGCAGGCAGCTTGCGATGCCGAGCACCGGCAAGAGAGGGACCAGCGGCGCCTTGAAGGGCCGCTCCGCCTCCGGATGGGTCCGCCGCATGATCAGCACGGCGGCGCAGACGATCACGAAGGCCAGAAGCGTCCCGATGTTGATGAGCCCCGTGAGCACCCGAAGGGGGAGGACTGCCGAGAGCGACGCGACGAAAGCGCCGGTCACCAGCGTGGATTTCCACGGCGTGCGAAACCTCGCGTGAATCGCCCCGAAGAGGCCCGGAGGCAGAAGTCCGTCCCGTGCCATGGCGAGCAGAATGCGAGCCTGGCTCAGCATCGTCACGAGCACCACCGAAGTGATCCCGGCCATGGCGCCGAGGGAGACGAGGAACTGAGCCCACGTCAGCCCGACCCGCTTGAAGGCGTTCGAGATTGGCGCATTGATGTCGATACGATCGTAGGGCACCATCCCCGTCAGCACTGCGCCCACCGCCATGTACAGCACCGTGCAGACGACGAGCGAAGTGAGGATTCCGATGGGGACGTCGCGGCGCGGATTGCGGGCCTCCTCGGCATGGGTCGAGACGGAATCGAACCCGATGTACGAGAAGAAGATGATTCCGGCGCCCGCCAGCATCCCGAGCGGCTGCCCTCCCGCATCCGACCGGCCCGCCACCGTCCAGCCGAAGAAATTGATGCCGGTCATCCCGTACGGCGCGAAGGGTCTCCAGTTCGCCGGATCGACGTAAAAGGCGCCGACGGCGATCACGAACAGGACGATGCCGACCTTCAGTGCCACCATCGCGGCATTGAGGCTCGCGCTCTCCCGGATGCCGAGGATCAGTACCAGCGTCACCACCGAAACGATGATCAGAGCCGAAAGGTCGAGCACGCTTCCGGTTCCCACGAGCCGGCCGAGGGCGGGGTTGTAGTCGATGGGGGCGTCGGTGAGCGCCTCCGGCAGGCGGAGGCCGAAGATGCCGATCAAGTCCTGAAAGTACTTGGAGGCGCCGTGAGCCACCGCGGCGGCGCTCACGGCGTACTCGAGGATCAGGTCCCACCCGATGATCCAGGCCAATAACTCGCCGAGCGTGGCGTAGGCATAGGTGTAGGCCGACCCGGCCACCGGCACCATCGCGGCGAACTCGGCATAGCAGAGAGCGGCGAACCCGCAGGTAATTCCGGCCACCGCCAGGGAGAGGATGAGCGCTGGCCCGGCCTTGTCGTGGGCCGCCTGGCCAGTGAGCACGAAAATCCCCGTGCCGATGATGGCGCCGACGCCCAGCGCCGTGAGCTGCATCGGTCCCAGGACGCGCCGGAGGCGGTGCTCCCCCTTCATTTCCTCGAGAAGGAGCTTGAGCGGTTTCTTTGCGAGCAGGCTGTGGGCCATCGGCTCTTGCAGAGATCCGTATGTGGGATGCTGCTCACCCGTTGCCGGCGCGAATATGGGCCATCCGGGGAGAACGATCCACGAAGATGTCACGAGCGGGATTTTCCGGGGAACCAGGTGCCGGAAACGGGGAACGAACCGGCGCCGACCAGTATCAGATTGACGAGCGCAGGAGCTGGGCCAGCTTCCTCCGGCAGCCGCGGCTGAGCGTCAGCCGCGTCCCGTCTCGGAGCACGACCTGGTAGTCACCATGGAACCAGGGCTCAAGCACCTTCACGCGGTCGAGGTTGACGATGGTCGAGCGGTGGATACGAACGAAGCGCCTCGGGTCGAGTCTCGGCTCCAGCGCGCCGATGGCCTGCCGGAGCAGGTGTGAGTCCTTGCCCGCATGGATGCGGACGTACTTGGTCTCGGCTGCGATCCAGTCGATCTCCTCGACCCGAAGCAGAATAACCCGGCCCCCCGTCCGGATGACGAGGCGGTCCAGATGAATCGCGCCCGAGCGCAGCGCCTCGAGCAGCGCCAGGGTCTGCCTGCCGGCCTCGGCCCGCCGGTCGCCTCGCAGGCGCTGCTTCGCCCGCTCGAGAGCCGCCTTGAACCGGGCGCGGTCGAACGGCTTCAGCAGGTAGTCGAGGGCGTGGACGTCGAACGCCTTGAGGGCATAGCGGTCGTGCGCGGTGACGAAGACGACGAGCGGCATTCGCGAGGGGCGGATCGCCCGCAGGACGTCGAAGCCGTCGATTTCGGGCATCTGCACGTCGAGGAAGACCAGATCGGGAGCATGCTCCGTGATGGCGACGATGGCTTCCGGACCATCGGCGCACTCAGACACCATCTCGATCTCCGGGTCGGCCCTCAGCAGCTTGCGCAGCCGCTGCCGGGCCAGCGGCTCGTCGTCCACGACGACGGCGCGAAACGTTTCGCTTTGCGTCATGGGGAAGCGATCGCCGCTACGTACGGAAACTCCAGCGTCACCTGCAGCCCGCCTCCGGGCCCGTCCCGCAAGTCGAGACGGTGTGCGTCGCCGTACTGGTGCCGGAGCCGGGCGCGCGTGTTGCCCAGGCCGACTCCTTCCTTCCACCGGGCGCCCTCCCCGCAGCCTGTGAGCCCGGGCCCGTCATCGCAAACCTGAAGCTGCAGGGTCTCGCCGGCTCGCTTCGCGCGGATCGTGATCCGACCCGTGGCAAGTCGGCGGGCGATGCCGTGCTTTACGGCGTTCTCCACGATCGGTTGGAGGATGAGATTGGGGACACGGGCCGACAGGGCGAGGGGATCGACATCGAACTCGACTCGAAGCCGGTCGTGGAACCGCACGCGCTCGATGTCGAGGTAACAGGTCACGAACCTCATCTCCTGCTCCAGCGGGACGTCGCGGGCGGCGGAGCTGTCGAGTGTCATCCTCAGAAAGTCCCCCAGGCAGGCCAGCATGCGATCCGCGGCCTCCACGTTGGAGTCGAGAAGCGCCGAAATGGAGTTGAGCGTGTTGAACAGGAAATGCGGCTGGAGTTGCAGCTTCAACGCGGCGAGCTGCGCCTCGGCCAGCTCTGCCTTCAGGCGCGTCGCGTTCAGCTCCTCCTCACGGAGCCTGCGGAAGGTGTTTATCGCATGGCTGACCAGCACCAGGGTCCAGTAGGTCATGAACCCGGTGGGGAGGTTGAAAAGGAGGAGGTGGCGGTACAGGCTCGAGAGCATGTGACCCATCGGGCCCGCGGGACGGAATGGAACCAGAAAGACCAACCAGAACAGGAACAGGTACAGCGCACGGTGCACCAGGGAGGTGAGCGCTCCGACGGGGAGATGGATCGCAAGGGCGCGCGTGAGTCGGTCGCGCCGGAGCGGCACCAGCGTCGTGAGCCGGAAGATCGCCGGGGCGAAGAGGCACCAGACAGCCCAGTAGACGGTTTCGACCTGCAGAAGTCCGGTGAAAGGGGAAGGCTCTTCCGTCAATCCGGCGTAGACGTCGCGGAAGAGGTAGTAATTCAGGGCGGACGACACCACGACGAGCAGCCAGCCGCAGCCGATGCCTAGAAAGAGCCGCCAGTGCTTCTTGAGGGCCGAACGCATGGACGGCCATTGTATTGCAGCTATCCGATCCCCGACGCAGTGCCCGTGCTCATCACTCCGAGCGCAGAGTCACCATCGGGTCGATCCGCGTGGCGCGACGGGCGGGGACGTAGCTGGCGAGCGTTGCCACACCCGCCAGGAGGAGCGCGGCCCCCGCGAAGCTCGGCGCGTCCGTCGCGGCGACGCCGAACAGGAGCCCTTGCGCCACACGCGCGAGGACGAAAGCGCAGCCGAGTCCGACCGCCGATCCCAGAACGGCGAGTCGCAATCCCTGGCCGACGAAGGACCTGAGCAGGTCGGAAGGCTGGGCCCCGAGTGCGATGCGGATGGCAACCTCGCGCGCCCGTTGCTGAACCGAGAAGACGACGAGAGTGTACAGGCCCAGGCCCGCGAGCAGGATGGCGGCCGTCGCGAAGATCCCCAGGCAAATCGCGTCGAAACGGCGCACCGCGAGCGAAGTGGTCAAGAGGTCATCGGCGGTCCGGATCGCGGATGCGGGGACCTCGGGGTCGGCGTGTCCGATCTCCCGCCGGAGGGCGGTCGTCATCTGCCTCGGCTCGGCCGCCGTCCGCACGATCAGGCTCAGGCCGTTCGCGATGAAGGAGACTGCCCCTTCCGGAAGCTGGGCCAGGGGAGTGTAGGCGGTGGCCACCGGCTCCTCATCCAGCCCGAAGTACCTGACGGGACCGGCCACTCCGACGATCTCGACCTCCCGCGGAGGCGCGCTGCCGGCGTCGCCGATGCGCAGGTGCTGACCGATCGGGTCCGCGCCGGGCCAGTGCAGGCGCGCCAGCGTCTGATCGATGACGACGACCGGGGCCGCGCGACCGTCGTCCCGCGGCTCGAACTCCCGCCCCTTCAGGATTGGGATCCCCGCGGCGCGGAAGTAGCCCGGGCTCACCCAGCGGTTCTGGGCCGCGGGGACGTCCCGAGGCGACGAGACCGGGCGTCCGACGATGGTGAAATCGGCGCGCGCGTTCATTCCGCTCAGCGGGACGACCGACGCGGCACCGACCGCCACGACGCCGGGCAGCTCCGCGACCGCAGGGGCCAGCCTGTCGTAAAAGGTCCGCACCGACTCCGGCGTCGAGTAGCGCGCCGCGGGCAGGGTCAGCCGCACCAGCAGGAGTCGCTCCGGGTCGAAGCCGGCGTCGACGGCGCGCAGCCGGAGATAGCTCCGGGCGAACAGGCCGACGCCGACCAGAAGCACGAGCGACAGGGCCACCTGCGCCGCCACCAGGAGGCTCCTCGTGCGGCCGCCGCCCATGGTCCCGCCCCTGCCGGTCCCCTGCAGCCCCTCGTTCAGGCTCACCCTCGAGCCGTGGATCGCGGGAGCGATTCCGGACAGAAGGGCGCACAGGAGCGAGACGGCGAGCGTGAACCAGAGGACCCGCGCGTCGACCGCGACCTCGCCGGCACGCGGCAGGTTCGCCGGACTGAGCGCCAGGAGGAGGTCGGTCCCCCACCAGGCGAGGAACAGCCCGAGGATGCCGCCCAGAAGCGCCAGGAGAAGGCTCTCGGCGAAGAGCTGCCGCGCCAGCCGCCGGCGCGTTGCCCCCAGAGACGCCCGGATCGCCATCTCCCTGGCGCGCGTGGTGCCGCGGGCTATTAGAAGGCTCGCGATGTTCGCGCAGGCGATCATCAGCACGAGGCCGACCGCCCCGAGAAGAAGAAGGAGGATGGGACGCTGGGCGCCGACGACCTCGTCGTGCAGACCGACGACGCGCGGAGCGGTGATCTTGCCGTTGTCCTCCGGGTAGCGCGCGGCGAGCTGCGCCGTGATGGCGGCGAGGTCCGCCTGCGCCTGTAGCGGCGTGACGCCCTCCTTGAGGCGGGCCAGGACGCGGAGAAAGTTCGATCCGCGCTCGGCCCGGCGCGGATCGGCCTCGAGCACCAGAGGGACGACCACGTCGGTCTGGGAGCCCGGGATGAGGAACGTGGGGGGGAGGATTCCGAGAACGGTGTGGCTGTCACCGCTCAAGGTGATCGTCCTGCCCACGAGTGCGGGGTCGCCGCCGAAGCGGCTCTTCCATAGAGCGTGACTCAGGAGCACGACGCGCGGCGAGCCGGGCCGGCCGTCCGCGTCCGTGAAGACACGCCCTCGGAGCGCCGCGACGCCGAGCATGTCCAGCCCCCCCGGCGTGATTCGGATCCCCTGAAGCCGCTCTGCTTCGCCCCCTTCCAGGAGGTTGGCGCCCCAGTTGGCCAGGGCGGCCGTCTCCTCGAGCGTCCGGTTCTGCGCCCGGGTGTCGATGAAATTCGGGATGGAGAAGAACGCCTTGTCCCTGTCGGTCCGCGTGGACCAGACCCAGACGAGACGGTCGGGGTCCCGGAAGGGGAGCGGACGCAGCAGAAGCGCGTCGACCACGCTGAAGACCGCCGTGTTGGCGCCGATGCCGAGCGCCAGCGTGAGGACAGCGGCAGCCGAGAACCCGGGCCGCACCCTCAGGGCGCGGACGGCATCGCGCAGATCGATCAGTCGGGTGTCCATCGTGCCCCCTCCAGGTGCGGTTGAGACGCCGGCGATTCCGCCTGGGAGGGCGAACTATGAAAGAGCCGTGCCAGCCGCGCGCTCCCGGGTCGCGCGGGCACTCACGGCGCTTTAGGGGAGATCGGTCCGGTCTGCCCGGACCATGATCGCCCGCTCGTGGGACACGCGATCCCGGAACCGGACAGAAACCGGCTCGCCCGCGAGCGCGGGTCGCTCATCGCCTACGCGTCGATCTTGACGTGCCCGGGCTGGGACGCGACGCGGTCGAGCCAGGCGCAGATGGCCGGATAGCGCTTCAGGTCGAAGCCCCCTTCACCGGCGACGTGCGTGTAGGCGTAGAGCGCGATGTCCGCGAGGGAGTAACGCTCGCCGACGAAGAATGTCCTTTTTGCGAGGTGCTTCTCCATCGCGTCGAGCGCGCGGTAGCCGGCGACCTGCCGGCGCTCCACCGCCGCCTGGTCGACAGTCGCGCCGCTGTAGTGGAGCCAGAACCTCGCCACCGCAATGTTCGGCTCGTGGTCGTACTGCTCGAAGAACTGCCACTGCAGCACCTGGGCGCGCTCGTAGCGGTCCTCCGGGACGTACCGCGTGCCGTCGCCGAAGTACCAGAGGATCGCGTTCGACTCGGCGAGCGGCCGGCCGTCGTCGAGGACCAGCGTCGGCACGCGGAGCGACGGGTTCAGGGCGCCGAGGATGTCGGGACGCTTCGACCTGTCGGTGACCGAGAGCTCGCGGCGTTCGTACTGTTTTCCGAGGTGCGCGAGCAGGAGCCGGACCTTGTAACAGTTTCCCGAGACCGCGCTGTCGTAGAGCAACATCGTCGTAGCCTCCTGGGGATCGAGGACGGGATTATACGACCCACCGGCTTGACACGGTCAACATGCGAGTGTTAGATGCCGGGCAAACGCCTGTCACCCGGCGACGTCCAACCGCTCGCGTCGAGGGAGGCTCCTGTGCCCAGGAAACGGGGAAAGAGCCGCGCCGCCAAATCTCCGGCGGGAGCGGGTTCCGACGCGGAGAGGAAGCAGGTCGCGGTCCGAGTCGCTCAGCGGAGGTTCCCCGGGCTCGAGCCCGAGGTCGACATCAGCTCGCAGCTGGACGAGCCTGGAGAAAAAGTCACCGTCGCCGACTTTCTGAACGGGCCGGTCGCCGAATGGGTCGGGGTCACGTATCCCGCCTGGCGCTGGACCGTCGTGACCCCCGCCGATTTTGAATCGATCACGACCGTGCGCGATTTCGCCTGGCTCTGCTACAGGCATCTCACCCCTGCCCCAACCCCCGCGCCGCCCGGATCGAAGACGCCGGCGCTGGAATTCTCCTGATGCGCGCCTCCCCCGGGCGCCCGCATCGTCCGGGTGTGGTCATCGCTCACATCCTCGCGCTCTGGGGATGGGCAGGGGTCGAGCTGACGCACGCCCAGCCGACGGAGACCCCGGAAGAGAAGTTCCTGGGCGCGCAACCGGATGTGTCCAGGCGGGATCGGGTGAAGCCTTTCTCGATCACCCTCGGACCCGAGGGGGCCGTCCTGCGGGGGGATGACACGTTTCTCATCGCAGACGGATGGGGCAGGAAGGCTCGGGTCACACCCTACGCGACGGTCCTGGCCGATGCGAACTGGAGTCCTCGGGAGGATGCGCTCGACAATGCCTCGCTCACCCTGCGGCCGTCCGTGGGCGTCCAGAGAATCGGGCGACAGGGGGGTGGACCGGTTTCGCACGGCGCCTGGTTCTTCGCGCACCTGGATTTCCGACAGCGCAAGGGAGACTTCAGGGATCCGATCTCGGGTCGCGTCCGGTCAGTGAACCAGACGATCCTCGGCGCGGGTGCCGAATTCAAGCTCACATCACTGTACGAGGCCTACAGGAGGGCCGCCAACAGGACCGGCTACTTCAATGACTATCCACGAATCGATATCACCTACTACGGCGTGGCACGCAGCTCCGAGCCCGCCAACGACCTTCCCGACGGGATCGTCGACCACCACGTCCAGGTCGCCCTGCGGGGCGACTTACGGATCCCGGCGTGCTGGAGAAGGGAAGGGGAGAACAAGGTCTGTCCGCTGGTCCTGCAGGCCGACTACGCCGGCTCGAAGCCCACGGGAGGCCCGGAAAGAAAGTGGGACTCGCTCGGCACGGTGACGCTCCAGTACGACACCGGAACGGAGATCAAGCCCGCGATCACGTACCGATCGGGGAGGGAGCCGGGACTCCAGTACGACCGGCAGCTCATCTTCGGGCTTCTCTGGGGCTTCGGAAAGCGCTGGGCTGCCCCATGAACCGGATGCTCGCATCCTGGGAAACTAGAAGCGGGTCTCGATGGCGCGAAGAGGATCCAACTGACCCTCGGTGGGCTCCGCTCAGCAGAACCACGGCTCGGTCAGCCGCGGCGGGCGCCCCTTGTCGTGCACGATCGGCGAGCGGGTCCCAAGGGGACGGGCCGCGACGCGCGCCACGATGCGATCGAACGTCAGCCGCGGGTCCTCGCCGTCGAGCGCCGCCTTCTCGACCAGGACGCTCAGCTCCCTGTGCAGGAGGTCCATGCGCGGATCGGGATGCCGCCAGTCGTAGGTGAACCGTCCGGAGTCGAGCGCACCGAGGTGGGGCCGCATCTCCTTGTGATTCAGGAGCAGCGATCCGGGGGGCAGGAGGAGCCGGATCACGAGCTGCACCGGGTCGAGGTGATCGACGAGATCGCGGCGCTCGATGAACTCCAGGAGGCCCAGGTAATCGTCGAGACCGGTCCAGGGGGTGAACGGCACGAGCGACGGCCGCAGCGTCAGACCGGCGCTCCGGGTCAGTTCGATGGCCTCCTCGACGTCGGCGTGGGTGTGTCCCTTGTCCAGGATCGCCAGCACCCGGTCGTCGATCGATTCGACCGCCGAAACGACGAACAGGCAGCCGAGGCGGGCCATCTCCGGCAGCAGGTCGCGATGCTTCAGGAGGTGCTCGACCTTGGCCGTGAAGTCGAACGTCAGCGCCGGAAACTCGGCGCGCGCCGCCCGCAGGATCGCGAGAGAGTGGCCGGGGCCGTTCAGGAAGTCCGGATCGCCGAAGGTCAGATGCGTGGCGCCGGCGGAGACCTGGTTGCGGATGTCGGCCAGCACGACCTCGCGCGGCACGACGAAGAAGCGGCCGCCGTACACCGGCGGAATCGGACAATGCCGGCAGAAGTGCAGGCAGCCGCGGCTCGCCTCGGTCTGGCCGGCGAGGCGGGTCGCGCCGTCGTGCAGAAGGAGAGCGTAACGGTCCAGCGGCGGCAGCGAGGCGCGCCGCGGCACCGCAAACTCGATCCGGCGCAGCCACGGAGCCGCCGGGGGGCCCGCTCCCGCGGCGGCCGGCGCGACGTTGACCCCGTCGATCCCCCTCCCCGATCCCCCGCGGTCCAGGTCGGTCGCGAGGCGAACCAGCGGCTCCTCGCACTCCCCCCCGATGATGAAGTCGGCGCCGCGGTCGAACAGCGCTTCGGAGTTGAGCGTCGCGTACAGCCCGTACAGGAGGACGCGGCAGCCGGGACTGATGGCGCGGATGCGCTCGAGCGCCTGCACACCCAGACGCAGGGCGGTGTGCATCGGAACGGCGATCGCGGCCAGGCGGGCGGCTGCGATCGCCTCCGGGTCGAGGCGCTCCACGGCGAGGTCGATGACGGTGGGGGAGAAGCCGGCGTCTTCCAGAAGCGCCAGAGGAGACGCGAGCGACAGCGGCTGGCGCCCCATCTCGTACGTCGAGAGGAGGACGACCGCGCCCCGGGCGCGCAGCACGGGCGGCCTACTTCGCGGGCTGGTAGTAGGGGTTGGATCCACCGGCGTGGTCGGTCTGGTCGATGACGCCGACGAGCTGCGGGATCTCTTCCTTGAGCGTCGTCTCGATCCCCTGCTTCAGGGTGACGTTGACCATGCCGCATCCCTGGCAGCCGCCGCCGAGCTTCAGGTAGGCGATGTTCGCCTTGACGTCCAGGAGCTCGACCCAGCCGCCGTGCGACGCCACGGCCGGGTTGATCATCTCGTCCAGGATCTTCTGGATGCGGGTCTTGACTTCCTCGTCGCCCATGGATTCCATCAAGGTTCTCCTGCCGGGGATAACATGGCCCTATTATAGGGCCAATTCAAGGCGGAAAAACCGGCCCCGGTCGCCACGCGACCGCGTTCTACTCTAGAATGACCGGCGCATGCGAGCCCCTGCGACGATCCTGATCCTGGTCTGCGCGGCGATGGCGCACCTTGCCGCATCGCCCCAGCCCGCGCCGACGGCGAGTCCGGCCCCCACGCCGGCACCGTCCCCCTCTGCAGAGCCCTCACCCTCACCGGCCCCCAAGACGCCCGAGCCTGACCGGGTGGTGGTGCAGCACATCCTGGTGTCGTTCGGGGACAAGATCCCGGGCAAGAAGGTTGCGCGGACGGAGAGCGAGGCGCGCGAGCTGGCCGGGCAGCTCCTGGAGCGGGCGCGAAAGGGAGAGGACTTCGACGCGCTGGTGAAGCAGTACACCGACGACCAGCACCCGGGGATCTACGCGATGTTCAACCGGGGGGTGCGTCCCCAGGGACGCGACGAGTACCCGAGGCAGGGAATGGTCCCCTGCTTCGGCGACCTGTCGTTCTCGCTGGCGCCGGGAGGCATCGGCATGTGCGAGCTCGACGCGACACGCAGCCCGTACGGCTGGCACATCATCAAGAGGATCAAGTGAGATACGCCCCCTGGGCGGCGGGGCTCCTCGTCTTGGTCGTGGCGATCGTCGCGGTGGCGGCCGTGGTCCTTCCGCAGAGCCCGCTCCGGACGGCCCACCCGTCCGAGCTGTGGGGGGAGTGGACGAGGCCGCTGGGCACGCCGGCCCCCTCTCCGGGCCCGGCACCGGCGCCCGGGACCTCCACCGCGTATCCCGCCGTCTCGCAGACCCCGGCCCTCTACGTCGTCGAACAGGAGTCGCCGATCGTCGCCCCCGACGAGACGCTGGGAGAGGCCCTCGGGATCGAGACCCCGCGCGGCAAGTTCCAGGTGGTCCTGGCGAGGGGGACGCCGGTCCGCTATGCTCGGACGGTCACGTTCGGCACGGGGGCCGACGACCAGAAGGAGATCCGGCTGCACCTCCTGCGCGGGCGCTCCGGCACTCTGGCGGAGAATCGCTCGCTCGGCTGGGTGCGCATCCCGGACCTTCCTCCCGGTCCCCGGCGATCGACGCGCGTCGCCGTCACCTTCCAGGTCGTGGACCGCGCCATCGTCCTGGTGGCGCAGAACGTCGCGGACGGCCGGGCGCTGACGATCGAAGCGTCGGAAGCGCCGCCGGGATTCGGACCGTAGAGGATGATGGCGGGCGGGAGCGGACCGGAGATCGTCTACTTCAGCGTGGACGTCGAGGCGTCCGGACCGGTCCCTGGGCTGTACAACCTCGTGTCGATCGGCGCCGTGCCGGTGACCCTCGCGTGCGGCTCGCACCGTCCCGGCACGGATCGCTTCTACGTCGAGCTGAAGCCGATCGGCGGAGCCTTCGAGAAGGAGGCGATGGCGGTCCACGGGATTTCGCGCAAGCACCTGGAGGAGCAGGGGGCGGAAGCGTCCAGGGCGATGCGGGACCTGCGCGAATTCGTCGAGACGAGGCGCGGTCCGGGTCAGGCGCGCGCCGTCTTCGTCGGTCACAACGCCGCCTTCGACTGGTCCTACATCAGCTACTATTTCACCCTGTTCAAGGTTCCCAACCCGTTCGGCTACAAGGCGCTCGACATCAAATCGCTGGCGATGGGCCGTCTGCGCATCGGCTGGTTCGAGACGAGCAAGGAGAATCTCGAGGCGCTGCTGCCGTCCGTGCCGCGGCAGGACCTGAAGCAGGCGCACCGCGCGGACTACGACGCGCTCTACCAGGCCCATATCCTGTGCGCGCTCCTCGACCTGCGCTGAACGAAGAGGGGCTGTAGAATACCCCGGTGGATGCGCTGCCGAACGTCGGGGAGTTCATCGTCTGGTTCGTCGTCTTCCTGTTCACGCTGACGGTGCACGAGGCCTGCCACGGCCTCGTCGCCTGGCTGGGGGGCGACAGCACGGCCTATCACGGCGGTCAGGTGACGCTCAACCCGTGGCCGCACATCCGGCGCGAGCCGGTGGGCACCATGGTCGTTCCGCTCCTGACCTTCATCACGTCCGGCTGGATGATGGGCTGGGCCTCGACGCCGTACGACCCGGAATGGGGCCGGCAGCACCCGAAGCGCCTGGCGGCGATGTCCGCGGCGGGCCCGGCTGGAAATCTGCTGATCGCGACGCTCGCCTTCGTCGCGCTGAAGACGCTCCTGGCGTCGGGGGCGTTCGTGCCGGTGCCGCCCGAGCAGATCAATTTCCAGCGGCTGGTCGAGCCGAGGGTCGGAACGCCGGCCGAGTCGATTCTGTACCCGCTGGCGTTTCTGCTGTCGGTGGCCCTGAGCCTGAACGTCCTGCTCTGCCTGTTCAACCTCCTGCCGCTGCCGCCGCTGGACGGCGCCGGCATCCTGCAGGGCCTGCTGCCCGACAGGTACGGGAATCTCATCGAGGGCTTGAGACGCAACCCGATGATGTCCCTGGTCGGCCTGATGATCGCCTGGCAGGTCATGGATGTCTTCTACCATCCGGTGTTCGAGGTCCTGTACCGGCTGCTGCACCCGAGGGTGACCTATGGCTAGCGGCCGGGGCGGGCGGAACGCGCTCGCGGCGGCCTGCGCCCTGGCACTCCTGGCCGCAGGCCCGATCCAGGCCCAGCCGAAGAAGACGGCTCCTGCGGGCGACTGGCGCACGCCGGCGGAGATCAGCGACTACGCGACGACGCCGCGCGACGCTGAGACGATCGCCTACGCGCGCCGGCTGCAGGCCGCGGCCCCCGGACAGGTCCGCCTGGAGACCTTCGGCAGGAGCGGCGAGGGACGCGATCTGTTCATCCTTGTCGTCTCCAAGGACGGCGTGTTCGATCCGACGGCGATCCACAAGGCGGGCCGGCCGATCGTCCTGGTTCAGAACGCCATCCACGCCGGCGAGATGGACGGCAAGGACGCCTCCCTCGCCCTCCTGCGCGACATCGTCGTCACCAAGGAGAAGGCGGCGCTCGTCGACCGCGCCGTGCTGGTCGTCATCCCGATCTACAACGTGGACGGCCACGAACGGTTCGGACCCAACAACCGCATCAACCAGAACGGGCCGCGGGAGACCGGCTGGCGGACGCAGGCGCGCAATCTGAACCTGAACCGCGACTACATGAAGGCGGACGCGCCGGAGACGCGCGCCTTCCTGCGCCTGTGGGCCAGGTGGCTTCCCGACCTGTTCGTCGACACCCACGTGACCGACGGCGCCGACTTCCAGTACGACACGACGTACTCAGTCGACACCGGCCCGGACGTCTTCCCGGCCCTCGCGGCCTGGAAGCGGGACGTCCTGGCCCCCTATCTCGAGAAAATCGTGGGCGAGGCCGGCCACATCATCTCGCCGTACATCAATCTGAAGAGCGACACCGACCCGTCGCAGGGGATCACGACGTCCCAGGACCAGCCGCGCTTCTCGACGGGATACATCAATCTGCAGAACCGCCCCGCCGTGCTGCTCGAGACGCACATGCTGAAGGACTACAGGACGCGCGTCCTGGGATCGTACGAGTTCCTGCGCGCTCTCATCCAGATCGCCAACCGGGACGCCGGGACCATCGTCGAGATGAACCGCGCCGCGGACGCCGCGACCATCGCCGCGGGCCGGACGTACGACCCGGCGGCGCGCGTCCCGCTCCGCCTGCAACCGGACGGAACGACCGAGCCGTTCACGTTCCGCGGGTTCAAGTCCCGCACCACCTCGAGCGACGTCTCGGGTGCCGCGCGCATCGAGTACACCCGGGAGCCGGTCGAGATGACCGTGCCGCGCGAGATCGGGCTGAAGGTCACGGTGGAGACCGCACCCCCAAGAGCGTACTTCGTCCCGGCGCAGTGGACGGGGGTGATCGACGTGCTGCGGGCGCACGGCCTGCGCCTCCAGACGACGGAGCGCGCCTGGGAAGGGGAGGTCGAGACCTACCGCTGCGACGGTGCCGTCTGGAACGAGAAGCCGTTCGAGGGGCATCAGGTGCTGTTCAGCCCGGGGGAAGGGGGCGCGCGCCCGGGAGCGACGCCTGGCGAATGCATCCTGGTGCACGCGCGGCTGTCGTTCCCGGCCGGCTCGGTGATCGTCCCGCTCGACCAGAGGGCGGGGCGCGTGGCGGTCCATCTGCTCGAGCCGCAGGCGCCCGACTCGCTCCTCGCGTGGGGTTTCTTCAACGCGATCTTCGAGCGCAAGGAGTACGCCGAGCCCTACGTGATGGAGAGCCTGGCGCGCGACATGCTCGCGAAGGACCCGAAGCTCCGGGAGGAGTTCGAGCGGCGCCTCGCCCAGGACAAGGCGTTCGCCGCCAGCCCGGAGGCCCGTCTCGAATTCTTCTACCGCCACTCGCCGTGGTGGGACCCGCGTCTCGGTCTCTACCCGGTGGGGAGGCTGGCGAGTCTCGAGGGATTGCCACAGAGGAGGGACATTCCATGACGCCACAGCCCGACGCGTTGGCCGAGAGGACCATCGAGCAGCTGGTCGACGGGTTGCGCGGCATTCCGGGCACGGTCTTCACCCGCGACCGCGTGCTGCGGGAGATCGGCCGGACGGTGCTCGACCCCGGTTCGCTCGGGCCGTACCTGTTCTTCCGGCGCAGTCACTACACGCGCAACCTGATCTTCCGCAACGACCTGTTCGAGGTCGTGGCGATCGGCTGGGAGCCGGCGCAGGCCTCGGCCATCCACAATCACCGGGGCCAGGAGTGCTGGATGGGAGTGCCGATCGGCCGCCTCGAGGTGCGCAATTACCGGCTCCTCGAGAAGGACGAAACGTCGCGCACCTGCCGGCTGCAGCCGTCCGAGCGCTACGTGATGGATCCGCTCCATCCCGCAGCGGTCGATCCGACCGAGCCGATCCACTCGGTCCACAACCTTCCGGAGTACGGTGGGCGGGCGATGTCGATCCACGTCTACTCGAGGCCGTTCGACTCGTGCGAGATCTACCAGCCGGAGCAGGGGCGCTACTACGACGTGTCACTGGGATACACGACCCGGTTCGGCGTCCTCTGTCCCGGTGAGATGGCGGAGGCGGGGCTCGCCGTCTCCTAGGAATCCAGGCCCCCTCGGAGCGGGCGCTCAGCGCGCCAGGCGCGTCTCGGCCGCCTGCAGATCCGAGGTCGCGCCGTCCCAGTCGTTGTACAGGTGGGCGAGCTCGATCTCGATCGATTTCTTCTCCTCGCCGAGGCTGCGGGCCAGCCCCGGCTCCTTGTACGTTTCCGAGGACGACATCGCGGTCTCGATCTCCTTGAGACGGGTCTCGAGCGGGAGGATCGACGCCTCCAGCGCGGCGATTCGATCGCGGTAGCTCTTCAGCTCGCGGTTGCGCTGGTTGCGCGTCTCGGCGTCGTGACGCCTCTGCTCTCGTCCGCTCCCGGCGCGGGCCGGGCCGCCGGCGCCCGCCCCCTGGTGCTCTCCACCGCCCGCGGCGTCCTCAACCGGAGGATCCCGGCGCGCTGCCGCCCCGGGTTTCGCCGGCGCGCGGCCGCCGCGCGGCAGGACGGCCACCGCACCGGTGCTCCGCGGCCCCTTCCCGGCCGCGGCGGCGCGCACCGCCGCCACATAGTCGTCGTACCCGCCGTCGTAGAGCGCGAGTCTCCCGTCGTCGAACGCCGCGACGCGCGTGGCCACCTTGTTGATGAAGTAGCGATCGTGCGACACGAACAGGAGCGTCCCTCCGAACCCGGCGAGGGCGTCCTCCAGGGCCTCGCGCGTCGGCAGATCGAGATGGTTCGTCGGCTCGTCCAGCAGGAGAAAGTTCCCCGGGTCCAGCGTGAGGCGGGCCAGCGCCAGGCGGTTCTTCTCGCCGCCGCTCAGCACCTCGACCTTCTTGAACACGTCGTCGCCCGAGAACTGGAAGATGCCGAGCAGCGAGCGCAGCTGTCCGGGACTCTTCCCGGGCGCCCACGCCTGCATCTCGTCGAGCACGGTCCTGCCCGGCGTCAGAGTCTCGAGCACGTGCTGGGCGAAGTAGTGCAGGACGACCTTGTCGCCGATTTCGACCGAGCCGCCTTCGGCGGGCAGACGCCCCGCCACCACCTTGAGAAGCGTGCTCTTGCCGCAGCCGTTCGGTCCGACCAGGGCGATCCGGTCGCCGCGCCAGATCTCGAGGTCGAGCCCCTTGAGGACCGCCCGCTCGCCGAAGCTCTTGCGCACGGAGGCGAGGAGCGCCACGCGCTGGGCTGCGCGCGACACGGGCGGGAACGAGAAACGCCAGGTCTGGTCCTCGGCCATGACCTCGGTGCGCTCCATCTTCTCCAGCATCTTGATGCGGCTCTGCACCTGGCGCGCCTTGGTCGCCTTGTAGCGGAAGCGCTCGATGAAACGCTCGACATCCGCCACGCGGTGCGCCTCGGACGCCGCCTTCTTGACCGCCAGCTCGCGCGCCTTCTCCTTGTCGATGCGGTAGCGGTCGTAGTTGCCGGGCCAGAGGGTGACCCGGCCGTCGTGCGCCTCGGCGATCGACGTGGCGAGCCGGTTCAGGAACGTGCGGTCGTGCGACACGATGACGAGCGCGGACGGGATGTCCGACAGGAAGTCCTCCAGCCAGGCGACCGCCTCCAGGTCGAGATGGTTGGTCGGCTCGTCCAGGAGGAGGTAGTCGGGCCGGCGCAGGAGGAGCGCCCCGAGGGCGGCCCGCATGCGGTAGCCGCCGGAGAACTCGCCGAGCGGGCGCGCGTGGTCGTGCTGTCCGAACCCCAGACCGCCGAGAATCGCCTTGGCCCGCGCCTCGAGATCGAAGCCGCCGGCGGCCTCGAAGCGGTGCTGCACCTCGCCCGCCCGCCGAGTCACCGTCTCCTGCCGCTCGCCGGTCGAAGTCGCCATTTCGTGGTGCAGCCGTTCCATTTCCTGCTCCATCGCCAGGATTTCAGAGAACGGTGCCAGGAGCGCCTCGAGGACCGTCCCCTCCGCGAGCCTCGCCCCCTCCTGCGGCAGGTAGCCCAGGGAGGTGCCGCGCACGATGTCGATGGCGCCGCCGTCCGGCTCCTCCGACCCCGCGATCAGGCGCAGCAGGGTCGTCTTGCCGGCGCCGTTCGGGCCGACCAGGCCGACGCGCGCGCGCGGCGGGATGGCCCAGTCCACGCCCTTGAGAACTTCGTGCACGCCGTAGCTTCGCTTCAGGCCCGACAGACGGATCATTCCCCTAGTCTACACAGGCGCCTGCAATCGCAGCAATTCCGGAGGGTCCGTGCCGGCGGGCGGGGAGCCTGCATTCGGAGTTGGCATCGACCCGATCGCGGCGTATCTTTCGGCCATCGGAACGACGACCCGTCCCCTGGATTCGAAATCGCGCGGAGGCGTCCATGCGACCCCGTTTCCATTCCCGTTCGAGGCGTTCCCTGATCCTCGGCGGCGGCATCGCCCTGGCGTTCCTGGGGACGTCGCCGGCCCTGGCCGATCCGCGCTTCGACGTCCCCGTTTTCGAGCTGGGGCGCGAGCCGAGCTTCCTCGTCACGGCCGACTTCAATCGTGATGGCCGGCTCGATCTGGCGGTCACGAACTCCGATTCACGGGAGAATTGCGTCGCCGTTCTCCTGGGGCGCGAGGCGGGCTTCTTCGGGCCTCCGACCTGCTACCCGGTCGGCGCGCGACCGCTCAGCATGGTCGACGCGGATTTCAACCGCGACGGTGTTCTCGATCTGGCCGTGGGGGATCCGGATTCCAACGACGTGGCGGTTCTCCTGGGCAATGGGGACGGAACGTTCCGCGCGGGCGGCCGCTTCCCGGCCCAGAATCCGATCTCGATCGCCACGGGCGACTTCGATGGCGACGGCTCGCCCGACCTGGCCGTCGTGAGCGACGAATACTTCGGGTCGCCTCCGGGGCTTTCCGTCTTGCGGGGAGCGGCGGACGGCACGTTTGGGCAGGCCCTCGCAATCTCCGTCGGCGGCGGGCCCCAGCGGATCGTGTCGGGGGATTTCGACCGCGATGGACTGAGCGATTTGGCGCTGACCGATTACACCACGGACGAGGTCGGGATCTACCTCGGCGATCCGGGTGCGATGCTCACGCTGCGCTCGTCCCTGCAGGCGGGAGGGGATCCCAGGGAGATCGTGGCCGCCGATCTCGACGCCGATGGCGTTCCGGACCTGGTCGTGGCGAACGTCCTTTCGGCCGATCTGTCGATCTTTCTCGGGCGGGGACATGGCTCCTTTTCGGCCGCCCCCCGGATTGCCGTCGGAGTGTTCCCGAATTACCCCTATTATCTCGCCGGCGGCGACTTCGACGCGGACGGCCGGATCGACCTCGCGGTGTCGATGCCCGGGGCTGTCGAAACCTCCATCCTCCTGGGTGACGGCGCCGGAGGATTCAGGCGGGCCCATCCGATACGTCGGTTCACCGGCAGGTCGGTCGCCGGCGACTTCAGCGGGGACGGCATTCAGGATCTGGCGTCGCTCACGGGGACCGACGTCTCCATCTTCCGCGGCTTCGGAGAGGGATCGTTCAAGCAGGTGACCCGTTTCGACGCCGACCAGTCCTTCTACTCGACAGTCACGGGGGACTTCAACGGCGACGGCCGGCCCGACGTTGCTGCTGCGGATGAGTTCGAGAATTCCATTCACGTCTTCCTCGGACGGGGGGACGGCTCGTTCGCCGGCCCCGGTCGTTGGACGATTGGGGGAAGCGTGTACCTGCTCGCGACCGGCGACTTCAACGGCGACGGCCGGGACGATATTGCCGCCCTGGGGAGCGGCCCGGCGCGGGTGCTCCTCGCGACCCCAGATGGTTCGTTCGGTCCCCCTTCCGAGGCCTTCGACATCGGCGTCAGCCCACAGACGGCGATCGCCTCCGATTTCAACGGCGATGGGCGACTGGATCTGGCCGTCTGCAACGGCGGGGTGTTCGGCGATCCGCAGGGGTACGTCTCCATCCTCCTGGGCGCGGGGGACGGCACGTTCGCGGGCCGCGTCCAGTTCCCCGCCGGGGACTGGCCCCAGTGGGTGGTGGCCGGCGATTTCAACGCCGACGGCCGGCAGGATCTCGCCCTGAGCAACCGCAACGTCTCTCTCTTCGCGCCCGGAAGCGTATCGATCCTCCTTGGACGTGGTGACGGCGGCTTCGCCGCGCCGCTCCAGTTCCCGGTCGGCGTGCAGCCCGCGTACCTGGCCGCCGGTGACTTGAACGGAGACGGGATTCTTGATCTCGCCGTGCCGAACGGCCAGGTCTTCGCGAACGATCCGGGCGACGCGTCGGTGCTCCTCGGGCGGGGCGACGGGACCTTCGCCGCCGAGATCCGCCTGCCCGCGGGGTTCTTTCCCTTCGCGGCCCTGATCGGCGACTTCGACGCCGACGGGCGGGCGGACCTGGCCGTCGTGAACGGAGATTCGGCGGACGTCGCGATCTTCTTGACCCGCGAAGACGGATCGTTCGCGCCAGCGGAGACGTACTCGTCGGGGCTTCCGGCCTGGTCGGCGATCACGGCCGATTTCAACGGCGACGGCCGCCCCGATCTCGTCATGGGCCATCGGAGCAACGCCGTGCCCGGGAACGGGGGTCTTTCCATCCTCCTCGATCGACCCCCCTTCCCCTGCCGGGTCCCGCCGGGTGGGGATCCCGCCATGTGCACGCAGGCCGTCACCGACGTCCGGATCGATTACAGCCATACACTGGGTCGCGGGGCGGGGCTTCTGGCCTGGATCACGACGCACGAGTTCGATCTGGCGGGATTCAACCTGATCATCATCGATCGTGACGGCAACCGCATCCCGCAGAACGGCGTCCTGATTCCATGCGGGGAATGCATCACGGGCGTCGGGACGACCTACAGCTTCCCGGTTCCCAAGCACAAGAGCGGCCGCGATCTGTTCGTCGAGATGGTGCGGAGCGACGGCACGGTGCAGAGGTTCGGTCCGGCGCTCAGGGAATGACGGGCGCGACGTAGGGCAGGGTCTGCGCCAGGATCCAGCAGAGGACGAGCACCATCGGGACGTGGAACATCAGCTGCAGGATCGAGAAGCCGGCCAGGTCCCGGGCGCGTACGTTCAGGATCCCCATGAGCGGCAGCATCCAGAACGGGTTGATCAGGTTCGGCAGGGCCTCGGCGGCGTTGTAGATCTGCACCGTCCAGCCGAGGTGCACGTGCCAGGCGCTCGCCGCCGCCATGACGTACGGCGCCTCGATGATCCACTTGCCTCCCCCCGAGGGAACGAACAGCCCGAGAACCGCCGAGTACAACGCGACGACGATTGGGAACGTCTCCCGCGTCGAGATCCGTACGAAGAGGTCGGCCAGAAGCGTCTTGATCGCCGTATTGGAGATGATGCCGAAGATGCCGGCGTAGAACGGGAACTGGATCAGGACTCCGGCGGTCGCGGGCACGGCCCGTCCGACGGCCGCAAGGAAAGACGCCGGGCGGAGGTGGAGGAGGAGCCCCAGGGCGAGAAACGCGAAATTGAAATTGTTGAGATCCAGCGCCGCCACGAACCCGCGGTCGCGCATCTGCGTCACGAGATACGCGACCATCAGCAGGACGACCGCCACGCCCAGGATGGGGCTGTTCTCCAGCTTCTCCGCCGGGGTTCGGGGCGGCCGGATCTCGAGGCGTGGCGTGTCGAATCGGATCCCCATCGCCGCGGCGGTCCGCGCGCGCGCGGGTGCGGGGCACGAGACATACGCGACGGCGACCGACACGGCGATCAGGACCCCCGCCATCAGAAGACTCTGCCACAGGAAGATCGTCTGCGACAGCGGCAGGACGCCGGTGATCGGCAGGAGCTTCTCCGGAATCGTCGAGCGGGTGGCCTGCAGGAGCGCCGCCGAGGACGACAGCCCCAGCGCCCAGACACTCCCCAGTCCGAGGTAGGCCGCGGCGCAGATTGCGCGGTAGTCGATCGCCTGAAGACGCCGCGTGATCTCGCGCACCAGGAGGCCGGTAAACACGAGCGACAGCCCCCACGACAGGAGGGACGTCGCCATCGCGAAGAACGCGACGAAGGCAACGGCGCCGCGTGGTGTCCGGGGACGCCGGGCGAGCCATTCGATAAGGCGCGCCAGGGGCGGCGAGCCGGCCACGACGAACCCTCCGACGATCACCAGCGCCATCTGCATCGTGAACGGGACCAGTCCCCAGAAGCCGCCGCCGAACTCCATGACCAGGCGGATCGGTCTTTCGCCGGCCAGGAGACCCGCGATGAATACGACGACCACGGCGGCGAGGGCGAAGACGAAGGCGTCGGGGAAGTAGCGCTCGCAGGCTGAGGCGATGAACGCGCCGGCGCGCGCCAAGGGCGCGTCGCCGCTGGACGCGGTGTCGTTCCGGGGGGCGGCGGTCACGCGCGCGGATTGTAATACAATAACCGGCATGGATCGCCTGGACGAAAGTCTCCTCAATCTAATCGTCGAGACCTCGACCAACCTCCCACCCGATGTCCGCCGGGCGATGGCGCGTGCCCTGGGGAGCGAGCAGCAGAATACCCGGGCGGGGCAGGCCCTCCAGCTCATCGCGTCCAACATCGACATGGCGGCCGACTGCGAGGGACCGATCTGCCAGGACACCGGCTGGCCGACGTTTCTCGTCAGGACTCCGATCGGCACCGACCAGATGCGGATCGAGGAGGGGATCAGGCGGGCGATCTCGGAGGCGACCAAGCGGGGCAAGCTCCGCCCGAACTCGGTCGATTCATTGACCGGCAGGAACAGCGGCGACAACCTGGGTCCCGGGACACCGACCGTCCACTTCCAGCAATGGACGCAAGGGGACGAGATCGAAGTGCGTCTGCTCCTGAAGGGGGGCGGCTGCGAGAACAAGAACATCCAGTACTCGCTGCCGATGGAACTCCCGAACCTCGGGCGCGCCGACCGCGACCTCGACGGCGTGCGGAAGTGCCTGCTGCACGCAGTCTGGCAGGCGCAGGGGCAGGGGTGCAGCGTCGGCGCCCTGGGGGTGTGCGTCGGCGGTGACCGGACCACCGGTTATGAGCAGGCGAAACTGCAGCTGTTCCGCACGCTCGACGACGTGAACCCCGACCCGAGACTGCGCGAACTGGAGGACTACGTCGTCAGGACGTCCAACGCGCTCGGCATCGGCACGATGGGGTTCGGCGGCGGCGTGACCCTGATCGGCTGCAAGATCGGGGCGATCAATCGATTGCCCGCGTCGTTCTTCGTGTCGGTCGCGTACGATTGCTGGGCGTTCCGCCGTCTCGGCGTCGTCCTCGACGCGCGCACCGGTTCCATCAGGCGATGGCTGTACAAGGACGCCGCCCTCCCGCAGAAGATGACGGCACGGGAGGGGTTCCCCCTCACGGGCCAGGAGATCACCCTGATGCCGCCGCTCCTCGAAGCCGACGTGCTCAGGCTGAAGGTCGGGGATGTCGTCCTGATCAGCGGCGTCCTGCACACGGGGCGCGACGCCGTGCATCATCACCTGATGACGCACCCACCGCCGATCGATCTGCGCGGGCAGATCCTCTACCACTGCGGTCCGGTCGTCCTGAAGGAGGGGAGCGGCTGGCGCATGACCGCCGCGGGCCCCACGACCAGCATCCGGGAGGAGCCTTACGAGGCCGACGTGATCGGACGGTACGGTCTGCGGGCGGTGATGGGGAAGGGAGGGATGGGCGCCAGGACCCTGGCGGCCCTCAAGGAGCACGGCGCGGTGTACCTCAACGCCATCGGCGGAGCGGCGCAGTACTACGCCCGCTGCATCGAGAGTGTCGTGGGCGTGGACCTCCTCGAGTTCGGGCTCCCCGAGGCGATGTGGCACCTGCGCGTCAAGGAGTTTCCTGCCATCGTCACCATGGACGCGCACGGTCACTCGCTGCACGCCGACGTCCAGAGCGCTTCCGGCGAGGTCCTCAAGACGTTCGCGGAGCCTGTGTTCGCCGGGTCCTAGCCACCGGTGCCGCGCGACGCGACCAGCCGGTCCAGCTCGGTCTTGAGACGGGCCAGGACCTCGTCGTAGCGGTAGGTCCCGACCGTCACCGACTTGGCCTTCAGATTGACGTGCGTCGGCGCGCACCACAGGCCCAGGTCGGCATCGTCCGTCTCGCCCGGGCCGTTCACGCGGCAGCCCATCACGGCGATCGTGATGGCGTGCTCGCGCGCGTAGGCCGTCACCTCCCGCACCTTCTCCGCCAGCTCCACGAACGCCTCGTTCTCGACCCGCGAGCAGGAGGGGCAGGAGATGATGTTCAGCTTCCTGCCGAGATTCTCGGGGACCGACCGGAAGCGGCCGCGGGCGATGTCCTCCAGGATCGAGCGGCCGGCGGCGATCTCCTCCCCCTTGCGATCGTTCGGTACCGTGAGCGACACGCGGATGGTGTCGCCGATGCCGCGCGAGAGGAGCTGCTCGAAGGCGACGCGCGTCTTGATCACCCCCTCGGGGGGGAGACCGGCCTCGGTCACCCCGAGGTGCAGCGGCACGTCCTTGCGGACTTCGGCGAACCGGACGTTGGCGTCGATGACTTTTTTCGGCTCGGAGTCCTTGAGCGACACGCAGTAGCGCGTGAAACCGAGATCGTCGAGGAGGGCCGCGTGCTCCAGGGCGGACTCGACCATCTCGGCGACCGAGTCGCCCGCGAACCGGCCCGCCTTGTCGGGATCGATCGACCCGCAGTTCACGCCGACGCGCACGGCGCAGTCGTGCTTCGCCGCCACCTCCGCCAGAAAGGCGACCTTGTCGCGCACCGGCCGGGTCCTCTCATGGTGGTGCAGGTGGCCTGGGTTGTAGCGGATCTTGTCGACGAACGGCGCGACCTCCGAGGCCAGGCGGTAATTTTCCTGAAGGTCCACGGACAGGTTGGCCCCGGTCCGCTCCCGGATGGGGCGGAGGGCCGCCACGTCCCGCGCGCTGTCGACCGCGATCCGGACGATGTCCGCCCCGGCCCGCTCCAGATCCAGGATCTGGCGCACCGTCGCCTCGACGTCCGAAGTCCGGGTGGCGCACATGCTCTGCACCGCGACGGCGTGACCGGAGCCGATGGTCGTCCGGCCGATGCGCACCGCGCGCGTGGGATTGCGGGGGAGGAGGGTCCGATCGATCATGCCGCGAGGATCATAGCACCCCGAAGCGGCGTCCGGCCCCCGCCCGCACGCGCCCGGCGCGCAGCTCGGCCAGGGGATAGAAGGTGTCGCGCCAGCGGATCCCTCCCCGGACGAGCGTCCTGAGGGCGGAGTTCCAGGCGGCTCCGAGGAGAACCAGGACCGCGACGGGATAGAGGAGCGACAGCAGAGCGGCGCTGCCGCCGTAGCGCCGCGACTGCCTGCGGAACCCCCAGGCGATGACGACCGCCTGGAGCAGGAAGGGGAGCCAGGCGGCGGCCGGCACGGCGCCGCCGGCCGGGGAAGCGAGGGCCGACGCAGCGATCCCCGCGGCCAGCGGCCCGAAGACCAGGAGGATCGACGCCACCGTGAAACCGACCAGCTCCGTGACCGAGTAATCGATCCCGGCGAACAGGTTCTTCTCCAGTCCGCGCGCCACGTTCAGGGCGCCCTTGTGCCAGCGACAGCGGACGAGGCCGACGCCGTCGAACAGACGCTGGCGCGCGCCGCTCTCCTTCAGCAGGCGGCCCAGCGCGTAATCGTCGGTCGGGTCCATCTTCAAGAGCGAGTGCCCCCCGATCCGATCGTAGGAGGAGCGGCGCACCAGGTTGAAGGCGCCGATGCCCGCGCCGCCGCGTCTTTTGTCCCGGTCCATCTCGTAGACGCGCGCCGCGAGCAGGTACATCTGGGCGAACACCGAGAGGAGCGCCTGCTGCAGGGCCGAGACCGGACGCTGATCGGGGATGACGGCGAGGTGATCGAGGTGGCGCGTCGTGGCGAGATGAACGACGCGCGCCAGGAGGTCGTCGGCGACCAGCTCGACGTCGCCGTCGAGGAAGAGGATCCAGTCGCCCCGGGCCCGCAGGGCACCCAGGTGGCAGGCGTGGCACTTCCCCAGCCACCCGCGCGGGAGATTCCGGTTGTGGATCGTCGCGAGACGGGAGCCGGAGGCCCCGGCACCCAGCCGATCGAGGATCTCAGAGGTGCCGTCGGTGGAGCGATCGTCGACGACGATGATCTCGAGGGCGGGATAGCGCTGCGCCAGGAGCCGGCGCACGGTCGTCCCGATCTCCTCGGCCTCGTCACGCGCCGTCACCACCACCGACAGGGACGGCAGGGGACCGGGGACCGCCGGGGTCGACCCGGCTCCGGCGGGACAGCCGTCGAGCCCGATGGCCGAGCGCAGGACCGCGATCTGGCGCGCCGCGCGGCCGAGCAGAAGACCGAGCAGGGACCAGGCCACGAGCAGGAGCGCGGCGAAGCAGGCGAGGGCTGACACGCTCGGGGGCCGGTCGTCAGGAGGAGGAAGGAGGAGCGGCGAACACCGCCGAGCGGGCGACGTCCTCCTGCCGGATCCTCGCCGGGTCGAACGCCTCGAGCGCGGCGATCAGCTTCTCGAGCGCCTGGTCGAACCCCGGGACGGTCTTGCGGGCGCGGCTGAGGGGATTGCAGCGCGCCAGCACGAAGTTCTTCACGAACGGGTGGTTGATCCCGCGCCGTTTCAGCCTGTCGACGATCTCCTTGAGACGGGTGTCGGCCGCTTCGACACGCGCCGCCCGCTCCTGGCGCGTGCCGTAGGAGCTCTTCAGGGAGGACTTCAGGAACCGGTCGACCCTCCTCAGGATCGGCGAGAAGGCGCCGCCCGCGAAACGCGGGTGCTTCTCGTACAGGAGACCGAGCGTCAGGAAGTAGGGCTCTTCGAACTGGAAGGCGAACGCCTCCTCGTCGCGCTTCTCCCCCCGCTCGATCAGACCGCGGTACATCCGGATGACTTCGAGCGACTTTTCCTTGAGGTTGTGCGCCTTCTCCGTGTTGAGGGCCAGGATCTGGAAGGCGACCTGCGTCTCCGGGATGACGATCGCCGGCACGAACGCGGCCTTCAGCTTCTCGAGGACGTGCCGCCGGTGGTTCCCGTTGGGCGTCCAGTACCCCCCGTCCGCGCGGACCGCGACGACCGGGTCGACGAAACGATCGATCTTCTTGATCACCTTCAGCAGCCGCTCGGCGTGCGCCTTCGAGAGATCGCGCTGGTAGGGGGTCGGCTGGACCTTGTCGCGCGGCAGCAGGGCGAAGATCTGCCAGTGCCCGCCGACCGGCTCTCGGTAGACGGCCAGGGCGCTCCCTCCGTCTTTTTCGATTTGCCCGGCCAGCTGGATGACCTCGGCCGGCGGTTCCTTGTCTTCCGGATGAACGGCGAACCCCAGGCGCTCCACGGTCCGGCTCCTCCGTCCCCGGCCGGCCGGGAGAGCCGGCCGCGGACACCCCGAACCTTACCGCGAAGCCCCGCGGACGGGCAAGTGAACCTCCTCCGGGTTAGAATGTTTCCATGAGAAGACTCCTGACTGTTGCGGGCCCCGCGCTTCTGGCCGTAGCGCTCTTCATCCCGACGGTGGCGGCGGGCGAGCGCGGCCGCTTTCCCGGTTTTGTGTACACCTCCCCGGAGGCCATCCAGGATGCGCAGGCGGCCCTGGTGGCGCTCAAGTATCTCGAGGAGAAGGGACACAAGTCCGGAGAGTGGGACGAGCCGACGCGCGCGGCCACCCGAAGCTTCCAGCGCGATCACTTCCTGCGACCGGACGGGCGGCTCGACAGGGACACCATGGCCCTGCTCATGAGCCACAGACCCCCTTCCAAGACGCGCTGACTACTGCTGCGCGCCCCCGGGCCACTGGTAGAACGAGTTGTTGGTGAAGATGATGTCGCAGTTGAAGTTGGCCGTGGGGCCGCCCGGACTCGTGCCGGAGACCCCGTCGGCCCCGTAGCTGGTGATCGTGTAGACGGTGCCGGCGGAGTTCGTATCGATGTGCCAAGCGTTGCTCCAGCCGTCCCCGGGCGGGACCGTCTTCAAGTAAAGCGAGACGTAGCCGCTGAGGACCTGGGCGTTCGCGTCCGTAAGACTCTTGGGATAGGTGTTGTTGTCCACGGCGTAGGACTCGAGGGCGTTCCCGATCGTCTTGATGTCGGCGAGGGTCCGGCTCTGCTTGGCCTTGTTCATCGCGTTCCGGAGATTGGGGATGGCGATGGCGGCGATGAGCCCGATGATCGCCACGACGATCAGGAGCTCGATGAGGGTGAAGCCGGAGTCATTCTTCGACTGGCTCGATCGATCCATCCCGCCGACACCTCCGCAAAAGGGCAGTCAGTCTAGCACGCGCCGGTTCCCGATCGCCCGCGCGATGGTGTTAATACGCACGGCCGCGCCCCGGCGTCTAGACGATCGGGAAGCCCGGCGGTGCCGGGGCTCAATCCTGGCCCTGAAGTCCCAAGAGCTGGGCCGGGTCGACGTTGCCGCCGCTGAGGACCAGGACCGTCGGGACGTCGTAGGTCCGGGCCGCCCCGGACATCAGGGCTGCGACCCCGACGGCACCGCTCCATTCGACAAGGAGGTGCTCCGTCCTGAGAAGAAACGCCGCGGCCTCCTTGATCGCTTCGTCCGGGACCGTCACGACGTCCGACACGAAGGCGCGGCAGACGGCGAAGGTCAGGTCGCCCGGGCGCGAAGGGAGCAGGCCGTCGGCGATGGAGCGCACGCCCGGGAGCGTCTCTGGCGCTCCGGCCCGCAGCGACGTCGACATCTTGGCCGCTCCCTGGGGCTCCACTCCGATCACCCGGATGCCGGAGCGGTGATAGGCGCAGGCGAGGGCCACTCCGGACACGAGCCCCCCTCCGCCGACCGGCACCAGGACGGTGCCGACATCCGGCATCTGCTCCAGGATCTCCACGCCGCAGGTCGACTGCCCGGCGATGATCCAAGGATGATCGAACGGCGGCACCATCGTCAGACCGCGCTCCTTCTCGAGCGCCTCGGCCCGCTCCTTGCGCTCGATCGACGTCGTCCCGACCCGGTGCACCTCGGCCCCGAGCGACCGCACCCGCTCGAGCTTCAGGAGGGGTGCGGTCTCCGGCATCACCACGACCGCCTTCGCCCCCGCCCGGCGCGCGGCGAGCGCCACGGCGATCCCGTGGTTCCCCGAGGAGTACGTCAGGACGCCCCGCTCGCGACCGGCGGGTGACAGGCGCGCGATGAAGTTGGTCGCGCCGCGCATCTTGAACGCCCCGCCCGACTGCAGACTCTCGCACTTGTAGGCCACCTTGTGTCCGAAGCGCTCCGACAGTCCCTCGGACACGAGCAACGGCGTCACGCGCGCGTTCTTCGCCACGCGCGGCCTCGCCTCGCGCAGCTCCTGGGGTCCCAGGCCTTCCTTCTGGAAATCCACCTCGTCCGTCATGCCGGAGTCTCCGCCGCGGAACGGGAAGTCCGTATCTTCCCCCAACGCCCCCCGCCGCGGCAACTCGGACGGCCCCCTGAATCGAAGATCGCCTTACGCCGGCGGCCGCGCGGACCTTATAATGTCGGGCAGGGCGAAGGGAGACGCATGTTTGCCAAGGAAGGACTCGAAGGGGTCGTCGCGGCGCGCACCGGGCTGAGTCTCATCGACGGCGAGAAGGGACGCCTCAGCTACCGCGGCTACTCCATCCACGACCTGGCCGAGAGCTCGACCTTCGAAGAGGTCGTGCATCTCCTGTGGTACGGCGAGCTGCCGACCCGCGCCCAGCTCGAGCAGACGCGCAAGGACTTGTCCTCGCAGCGCGCCCTTCACCCGGACGCCCTCGATCTCTTGAAGACCTTCGCCAGGGACGCCTCGCCGATGGACATGATGCGCACGGTGGTGTCGGTCCTGGCGATCCACGACCCGGACGTGCACGACTCGACCCGCGAGGCGAACCTTCGAAAGGGGATCCGCCTGACGGCGCAGATGCCGACCCTCGTCACGGCCCATGACAGGCTGCGCAAGGGGAAGGACCCCATCCCACCCGACCCGGGGCTCGGTCACGCGGCGAATTACCTGGCGATGCTGCACGGCACCAGGCCGGAGCCGCTCGCCACGCGCGCCCTGGACGTCGCCATGATTCTGCAGATGGACCATGGCCTCAACGCCTCGACCTTCGCCGCGCGCGTCACCGCCGGAACGCTGGCCGACCTGCACGCCGCCGTCACCTCGGCCGTCGGCACGCTCAAGGGGCCGCTGCACGGCGGGGCCAACCACGACGTGATGGTCATGCTGCGCACCATAGGCGAGGTGGAGAAGGCGGCCGAGTTCGTGCGCATGGATCTCATGATGAAGAAGAAGATCCCCGGCTTCGGACACCGGGTCTACCGCACCATCGACCCGCGCGCCCTGCACCTGCGCTCGCTCTCCGAGAAGCTCGGCAAGGCGGTGGGACAGGAGAAGTGGTTCCAGATGTCGGCGGTCATCGAGAAGACCTGCAAGGAGCTGAAGAATCTCAACCCGAACGTCGACTTCTACGCCGCGTCGGTCTACTTCATGCTCGGGTTCGAGATGGATCTGTTCACGCCCATCTTCGCCTGCAGCCGCGCCCCCGGCTGGATCGCCCACGTCATCGAGCAGCACACCGACAACCGGCTCATCCGGCCGCTCGAGGAGTACATCGGCCCGCCGGAGCGGCCGTACGTGCCATTGGACAAGCGCGTTTGAAGCTCGAGCCCTTGCCCCCCCCGGGTCGATGTGAGAGGATCGAGACCTGCCGCGGAGGACGAGCATGCCGGCGCCGGCCGACTACAAGAACAAGTTCCTGAAGAAGCCGCCGAAGCGTCTGGCGGTCATCGACCAGAACTCCTGCTCCGGCTGCGCCAACTCTCCCGCCTGCGTGGCCTTCTGCGAGACGGTGACGGTCAAGGACGCCGTGGTGGACGCCATCCGGTACGTGTCGAGCCCGGATGCGCCGAACAATCTTGCGGTCATCGAGTACGACAAGTGCATCGGCTGCGCCCTGTGCGCGGAAGTCTGTCCGTGGGAGGCGATCACCATGTACAACTTCGAAGAGGCCTGGGACGTGGCGCCCGAGGTGACGCTGGTGCCGTACAGCGAGGAGATCGACGTCAACCGTAGTCCGGAGGAGAACGAGGCCGCCGCAGCCCCTGCCACTTAGAAGAACCGATCGAGGCCGGTCGCGCCCGCCAGAATCCTCGGCCGGTCCTGTACCCGGAGGGACTTCCCGATGGACGTGGTCGCACTTCTTCTCGCCGCCGGCGAGTCGGAGCGCATGGGGACCCCGAAGGCGCTCCTGGAATGGCGCGGTCAACCCCTCCTGTCGCACCAGATCCAGCAGGTCCAGAAGAGCCGTGTGAACGAGTGTTTCGTCGTCCTCGGCAAGGACGCCGAGCTCTTGCTGCCGCTGGTGCGCTCGCCGATGCGGCCCGGCTGGAAGGCCCGCCCCGTTTACAACCCGCTCTACCGCGAGGGGAAGTGCGCCTCGATCCAGGCCGGCCTGGCGGCCGTGGCCACGCCGCCCGACGGGATCCTCGTGGCCTCGGTCGATCAGCCGCTGGACGCGGAACTCCTGAACGCGCTCCTGAGGACCGCTGAGACCGAGTGGGAGAAGTGCGACGCGGCGGGAAGGCGCAGCATCATCGTGCCGGCCTTCCACGGGCGGCCCGGCCACCCGCCGCTGTTCCGGGGCTCGCTGTTCGCCGAGCTGATGGGGATCAGCGAGGAGACGCACGGGCTGAAGGCGGTCGTGCGCAGAACCCCGGCGCGCGTCATGCAACTTCCCTGGGACGATTCCGGGATCCTGCTCAACCTGAACACTCCGCTGGACCTGCCGTCTATCGCGGCGCGGCGGGAGCTGCGTTGACGGGACGGAGCCTACTCTCCCACGGAATCGCAGTCCACGGCTGATTTCCCTCGATCTCCACCCGCCTCGCCGTATACTTCCGGCCTCCATCATCATGAATACGGATCAACGCCGGACCGCCCGTCTCCTGCCGATCGCCCTGGCTCTCTGCCTCGCCCTGTCGGCCTCCGCCGGCGGTGGGACGGCTTTCGGGGCCGGAGGTCCCGGGGGGCGCGTGGCGGTCCGCTCCGGCGACCCCGCCCCCGTGGCGATCGGCATCGGTGCCCGGTTCGACAGTATCGCCATCGCGCCGGACGCCCTCCTGTTCGTCGACGCGGCCGGCAGCGCCCTGTTCGAGGAGCGCGCCGGCGAGCTGCGCATCCTGGCGCACGCCGGCGACGCGGGCGCCTCGGGGAGCACGATCGCCTCGCTCCGGGCCGTCTCGGCGGGGGCCGATGGGACGATCGCGTTCCTGGCTCTCCTCCCCGATCGACGCGAGGCGATCTTCCGGATCGGACCCGGGGGCGGGCTGCCCGAGCAGGTGGTGGCGGCCCAGGACGTCCTGGAGCTGCGGGACGGCCCTGCGACCGTCGGATTCATGGACCCGCCGGTCGTGGATTCCGGCGGGGCGGTCATCGCGTCGATCCGTTTCCTCGAGGTGCCGGGGGCGATCGTCAGGTTCCCGGTCGGGGCCGCCCCGCAGATCGTCATCGAGACCGGCGACCCGCTCGGGGGGGGTGAGTTCGTGGCCCCCTTCGCGGCCCCGGCGGTGAACGCCTCGGGCCGCATCGCCTTCACGGCGTCGCTTCTCACGGGGGAGGGGGTCGTGTGCACGGTGGCCCCGGGCGAGACGCCGATCCTCCTGGCTCTCTTCGCGCCCCCGGCCGGGTCACTGTCGCCGGTCCTGACAACGAATCCGCCGGCGATCAACGATACCGGGCTGGTCGCCTTCCTGCTGGTGGATCGCGGAACGGTTCGGGTCTACAGCACCGGGGGAGGCTTCTCGTTCCTGGTCGCGGGCCCCGGCTCGTTGGCGCCGGGCGGCGGAAGATTCACGGAGATCACCGAGTTCCACCCCGCGATCGACGCGGCCGGCCGGGTGCTGTTCGGGGGCGTGCGTTCGAACGGAAGGAAGGGGTTCTACCTGTCCAACGGCATCCCGTCGACACTGGTCGAGCAGGGAATGCCGGCGGGCCCGTCGGGGACCTTCACCGGGCTCGAGTCCGATCCTGCCTCCGGCGGCGCCGCGGCACGCGGGACGGACGGGGTCCTCCACGTCGCGGCCTCGGCCACCTCCGCCGCGGGGATCTTCTCGGTCGGAGGCGGAGTCACGGCGCTCGAGGTGGGGAGCGACGATCCCATTCCCGGGCCGCGGTTCGTGTCGTTCCTCGATCAGCGGATCCCGCTCGGGGGGGGCGGACCGTCGCTCGCGCCCGGGGGCCTGATGATCTTCGACGCGCGGGTCACCACCGGACGGCGCGGTCTGTTCGCGCGCGATCGTTCGGGGACGATCCGCCTCCTGACCATGGACGGGGACGCGGCGGAGGATGGCGGCCGCTTCGTGGGCGACCGGTTCGCCTACGCTTCGATCAACGACGGCGGAGCCTTCGCCTTCCTCGGCGAGGCGTTCGATCCGTCCCGGCCCCCGGCAATGTCCCTGTTCTACGGCTCGATCGACGGTGGTCCGGTGCGGCGGATCGTCGACACGGAACTCCTCCCGCCGGGGGCCGCGCTGGCGGTCACACCGGGGTCCGGGGATCGCGTCAAGGGGGCCCCGTCGCGTCTGAACCTCCTCGGGCAGATCGCCGTGCCGGTGGCGCAACCGGACGGCACGTCGATCCTGATGGGATACGACGGCTCGTCGCTGTTCAGGATTGCGGGGCCGGGGGACCCGGTCCCGGGCGGAGGAACCATGACGAACGCCTTCACCGGCTCGCTGTTCACAGGACAGCCGGTGCCGCCGGTGCTCGACCACGGAGGCCGCCTTCTCTTCGGGGCCCAGATCGCGTCGGGCGAGTCGGCGCTCTACGCAGAGAACTTGACGCCGTCGGGCGGCGGCGTCCCGACGCGGGTGCTGGGGTCGGGGGACGAGGTCGAGGGAGGGAGCCTGAGCCCGTTCGAGTTGCAGGCGTTCGACTCGGATCAGGCGGGGAGGATCGCCCTCCAGGCGATCTACAGCGAGGAGTTCGATTTCGCGGACTTCGTCACGGGTCCGGGCCCCGCCGCGCGCCTCGCCGCGCGCTTCGACCCGATCCTCGATCGCGGATTCGTTCTGTCGGTCCTGCCGCTGCTCGCGGTCCTCGATCAGGGGAGAGTGGGGTACGGGATTGAGCTGTTCGACGGATCCGAGATGATCGTCGTCTCCGATCCAGGCTCGGGCTCCGACCCGGACGTCCTGGCGGAGACCTCCGGGCCGTCGCCGGATGGCGGTGCCTATCTTTCGTTCCGCTCCGCCCTTCGCGACCCCGGTCGTCTCGCCACCGACGGACGGGGCACGATCGCCGTGGCCGCGTCGACGACCGCCGGACCGGAGGAGATCGTCCTGTTCGGTGCGTCGAACGCCGCCCCGGCCGCGGAAGCCGGCCCCGATCTCATCGCCGAGTGCGCGGGCCCGGACGGCGCCGGGGTCACGCTGGACGGCAGCGCTTCGTCCGACCCGGACGGTGACGCGCTCTCGTACCGTTGGACCGGGGCGTTCGGCGAGGCCACCGGTCCCCGGCCGAAGGTGACGCTCCCCCTGGGCGCGTCGATCGTCACGCTGGTCGTCGACGACGGGCAGGTCTCGAGCGCGCCGGACACGGTCCGGGTCGAGGTGCGCGACACCCTGCCGCCGTCGATCACGATCGCCGCGACGCCCTCGATCCTCTGGCCGCCCGACGGGCGTCTCGCCGACGTCGCGGTCGCAGTCCAGGTCTCCGACCGCTGCGATCCGGTCCCCGCCGTCGTCCTGAGCGGGGTCGCGAGCAGCGAGCCCGGGACCGGCCGCCCCGGGCCCTGGATGTCGGGCGCGGGCACAGGGACCGACGATCGCGCGGTTTCCCTGCGCGCCGATCGCGCCGGCGCCGGCCCCGGCCGCATTTACACGCTCACCTACAACGCCACCGATGCGTCCGGCAACTCGGCCGCCGCCGTCACGACCGTGTCCGTCCCGCACGATCAGCGCCGCTAGACCCTGTTCGCCTAGCATCCGGATCCTCGAGTTCGAGACGCGAGCGGATCCAGGAGCCGCACCGCGCCGCGGCCCGCCTCGCGACCGGGAGGACCGGAACCCGCCTCCCTATTGCCTCGCTGGGCCGGAATGGTCAGAATCCCCCCGTGCCAGCCGCCGAAAAGAACTTCGACCTGTTCGTGATCGGCACCGGCCCCGCCGGCCAGCGCGGCGCGGTGCAGGCCGCCAAGCTCGGGAAGTCGGTGGGGATCTGCGAGCGGCGCGAGGTCGTCGGCGGCGTCTGCATCAACACCGGCACGATCCCCTCGAAGACCTTTCGGGAGGCCGTCCTCTACCTGACCGGCTTCCAGATGCGCGGGCTGTACGGCGCCTCCTACGCGGTCAAGGAGCGGATCACGATGGAGGACCTCCTGTACCGGTGCGAGCACGTCATCAAGAAGGAGGTCGACGTGATCCGCGACCAGATGCGGCGCAACGGCATCGTGCTGATCGGGGGGGCCGCCCGCTTTCTCGATCCGCACACGCTCGAAGTCGCTGGGTCAGGGGGGGTGGTGCGGGTCACGGCGGACAAGGTGCTGATCGCCACGGGGACCACCGCCGCGCGGCCGCAGGGGGTGCCGATCGACGGACAATCGATCCTCACGTCCGAGGACATTCTCGGTCTGAAGGAGGTGCCTCGCACGTTGACCGTCGTCGGCGCAGGTGTCGTGGGCGCCGAGTACGCCTCGATCTTCGCCGCCCTGCGGGTGGAGGTGACGCTCGTCGACAAGCGCCCGCGTCTCCTGGAGTTCGTGGACTCTGAGATCATCGAGTCGCTGACCTACCAGATGCGCAATATGGACTGTACCTTCCGGCTCAACGAGGAGGTCGCCTCGGTTCGCCTCGAAGGGCCGCGTCGCGCGGTGACCGTGCTGAAGTCGGGGAAGCTCATCGTCTCCGACGTGATCCTCTACTCGGTCGGCCGCGTCGGCGCCACGGCGGAACTGAATCTGGAGGCCGCAGGGCTCGCGGCCGACGAGCGGGGGCGCCTCAAGGTCAACGAGGTCTTCCAGACCTCCCGGCCGCACATCTACGCCGCGGGGGACGTCATCGGCTTCCCGGCGCTGGCGTCGACGTCCATGGAGCAGGGACGCCTGGCCGCGTGCCACGCCTTCGGCATCGCGTGCCGGTCGCTGCCACACCTCTTTCCGTACGGCATTTACTCGGTGCCGGAAATCTCCATGGTCGGCCAGAACGAGGAGGAGCTGACGGCCGCGGGGGTTCCGTACGAGGTCGGCGTGTCCCGCTACCGCGAGATCGCGCGCGGCGCCATCCTCGGGGACGACTCCGGGCTCCTCAAGATCCTGTTCCATCGCGACACCCGCAGGATTCTCGGCGTCCATATCATCGGCACCAACGCCACCGAGCTCGTGCACATCGGACAGGCGCTGCTGGCCCACGACGGCACGATCGATTACTTCGTCAACGCCGTGTTCAACTACCCGACCTTCGCCGAGTGCTACAAGGTCGCCGCCCTCGACGGCTACAACAAGGTCGGACCTCCCCGATGAGACCGCGCCTCCTCCTCGCTCTCGGTCTTCTGGCGGCGGGCGCCGCCGTCGCCGCGCGGGCCCGGTCCATCGCCGGGACGCGGGAGCCCGAGCGGCCCCCCCTCGGTTACAGCGCGCCCGCCTGGGACGAGGAGAGGGGGATCGAGGAGCGCTTCGCCTCGCTTCTCGACCGGAAGCGATTGTCGGCCACGCACGAGAGGCTGACCCGCGAGCCGCATCGCGCCGGCACCGCCGGGGCGCGCCGAGTCGCCCTTTATATCAAGCAGGAGGCGGAGAAGGCCGGCTTCGCCGCGGAGATCGTTCCGTACCTCTTCTACAACTCGCACCCTGGACCGGGCTCGATCGAGTTGACCGCGCCGGTGCAGGCGCGCCTGTCGCTCATCGAGGACCACATCCCCGGCGATCCGTTCACCGAGAACGCCACCGAGCACCCGGCGTTCTGCGCCTACAGCGGCTCGGGGGACGTCGAGGCCGAAGTGGTCTACGCCGGACAGGGGACAGTGCGCGAGTTCCAGGCGCTTGCGGAGCGCGGCGTCTCGCTCGAAGGGCGCGTCGCCCTGATGCGCTATTTCGGGGAGGGGGAGGGGCGCAAGGTCCTGCGCGCCCAGGAGCATGGTGCCGTGGCGGCGATCCTGTACGCGGATCCGCAGGAGGACGGCTTCGTCCAGGGGCCGGTCTACCCGCAGGGACCCTGGCGTCCCCCCGGCTCGATCATGCGCCGGACGCTTGTCGACACGCCCTACGAAGGGGATCCGCTCAGCCCCGGCTGGGCCGCCGTCCCGGGGGCGAAGCGGCTCGATCCGGGACGGGTGGCCGGGCTGCCGAAGATCCCGGTGCTGCCGATCTCGTACCGTGACGCGGCGCTCATCCTGTCGCATCTGGAGGGGCCGGAGGCCCCGGGGCCGATGCAGGGGGGGCTGCGACGGCGGATGCCGGAACGTCCCGTCACGGTCCCGGAGGGACTCGCGCTGGTCGAGGCCTACCGGCTCGGTCCGGGGCCGGCGCGGATCAAGATGTCGGTTCGGATGACCGCCGCCACCGAGACGATCAGGAACGTCCTCGTGCGCATCCCCGGAAAGGAAGAACCGGACTCGTGGGTGATCCTCGGGAACCACCACGACGCCTGGATCTATGGCGCCGGCGACCCCTCGAGCGGGACCGCGGCGCTCCTCGAGGCGCTGCGCGCCTTCGGGCGGATGAAGACGCTCGGCTGGCAGCCGCGCCGCACGATCCTGGTCGCCTTCTGGGACGCCGAGGAGATGAACCTGGGCGGCTCGGGAGAGTGGACCGAGGACAATGCCGAGGTCCTGCGGCGCAAGGCGTGCGCCGTCATCAACATGGATTCTGCCGTCTTCAACGGCGGGCGTCCCCTCTACGCCGGCGCCAGCCCGGCCCTGCACCGCCTGTTCAGGGAGGTCGCGGCCGCCGTTCCCGGCCCCGGCGGCAGGGAAAGCCTGTTCGACGCCTGGGTGCAGAAGCAGAACGAGACCCGGGCCCTCGGATCGGTCGACGCCTTCGTGATCGGCGGCGATTCCTCCCGTCCTCTCACCGAGCCGCGCATCGACGACGAGCCGCTGGGGGACGATCAGACGCCGTTCGTCGAGTATCTCGCCATTCCCGGAAGCGACATGTACTACGGCGCCGACTACGGCATGTACCATTCGTTGTACGAGAACCGCCACTGGATGACCACGATCGTCGACCCGGAGTTCCGGCTGCATCGGGTCATGGCGGAGTTCCAGGGACGGCTGGGATTGCGGCTGGCGATGGCTCCGGTCCTGCCCCTCGACCCCGCGGCGACGGCGGCCGCCTGGGACCGGGCGTTCGCGGATCTGCAGGCGAGGGCCGGCGAGCTCCACGCCTCGCCGAAACTGCTGCGCCCCGTCACGCGCGCCCTCAAGCGCTTCGGCGAGGCGGCGCGGGTCTTTGCCAAGGAGCGCGACCAGCGGCTCGCCGAGGGCTCCTGGCCGCTCCGTCCGATCCCGGAACGGCTCCCTTCGATCAGCCGCGAGATCTCCGAGGCGGAGAAGGCGTTCTGGAACGAGGGCGGCCTGCCCGGCTTCCCGTGGTATCGCGGTCTGTGGGTCGCGCCGACACGCGCCGTTCCCGGACTCACGGACGCGCGCCTCCCCGGCCTGCGCTGGCCCCTCGAGCTCGACGAGGAGGGGACCCTCATGAACCAGGTCAACCTCTACACGCAGGCCCTCGACGAGGCGACCTCGCACCTGCACCGGGCGGAAGGGCTCCTGTCGGTCGTGGCGCGGCCCGCGGAGCCCTGATTCCGCTTCAGCCGGTCTCAGCCCCCCGCCACCGCCGGGATGATGATGACCTCGTCGCCGTCGGTGACCGCGGTGGTGGAGCCGTCGAGCAGCCGGACGTCGCTGTCGTTGACGTAGATGTTGACGAAACGTCGGATCTCGCCGCGCGGACCGCGCAGCTTGCCGCGCAGACCCTCGTAGCGCGTCTCGAGCCCTTCGAGAATGTCGCCTAGAGTCTCCCCTTCGAGCAGGACCGATTCCGCGCCTTCCGTCTGTCGGCGCAGCACCGAGGGAATTCTGACCTGGACAGGCATGACGCCTCCCGTTGGGGCCGGCCGCGCTAAGTGAGCGGCCGACCGGATGAAGGGGGCGCCGCGGGGGCGGGGCGCCCGGATGAAGTGGAAAGGGACGACCCCGGGGGCGGGGCGTCGCTCGCCTTGGAGAACGCGGCCTCGACGGCCGCGTCGGACAGGACGCGCTCGAACGCGTCGAGCCGCGGCTCGATGATCGGATGGGCCGCGGCGGTCGACACGAGCGCGTCGGTGGTCTTGAGCCCGTTGCCGGTGATCACCAGGACGATCGGCTCGTGGCGCGGAATGTGGCCGGAAGCGATGAGCTTCCGCGCCGCGGCCACGGTGACGCCGCCGGCGGTCTCGGCGAAAATCCCCTCGGTCTCGGCCAAGAGCCTGATGCCGTCCACGAGCTCCGCGTCGGTCACGTCCTCCGCGAAGCCGCCGCTCCGGCGGATGGCGCGCGCGGCGTAGTAGCCGTCGGCCGGGTTGCCGATGGCGAGGCTCCTGGCGATCGTCCTCGCCTTGACGGGACGGATCTCGCCGCTGCCGTCCTTGACCGCGGCCACGATCGGATTGCAGCCCCGCGCCTGGGCGCCGTGCAGCCGCGTCGTCCCTTCGTCGATGAGACCGAGGCGGGTCAGCTCGTCGAAACCCTTGCCGATCTTGGTGAGCAGCGATCCACCCGCCATGCAGCACACCACGTGGGCCGGCCGCTTCCAGCCGAGCTGTTCGGCGATCTCGAACCCCACGGTCTTGGAGCCTTCGCCGTAGAACGGGCGCAGGTTGACGTTGACGAATCCCCAGCCGAAGCGGTCGGCAATCTGGCTGCACAGTCGGTTGACTTGGTCGTAGTCCCCCGCGACACCGACGAGGCGGGCGCCGTAGACGGTCGTGCCGAGGATCTTGGCGGCCTCGAGATCCTCGGGTACGAGGATGCAGGTGTCGAACCCGTGGCGCACCCCCTGCGCGGCGACGGAGTTCGCCAGGTTGCCGGTGGACGCGCACCCCACGGTGGTCATGCCGAACTCGCGCGCCTTCGTGAGGGCGACCGACACGACCCGGTCCTTGAACGACAGGGTGGGGAAGTTCACCGCGTCGTTCTTGACGTACAGCTCGTCGACGCCGAGGCGGCCGGCCAGTCTCGCGGCGCTCACCAGGGGGGTGTACCCGACCTCCTGTCCCAGGATCCGGTCGCCGTCGATCGGCAGCAGCTCGCGGTAGCGCCACATCGATCGGGCGCGCGCGGCGACCGTCTCCCGCTCGAAGGTCCGGCGCAGCCGGTCGTAGTCGTAGGCGACCTCCAGCGGCCCGAAGCACTCCTCGCAGATGGAGCGCGGCGCCGTCTCGTACTCGGTCGCGCACTCCCGGCAGGTCAACCCGCTCACGTAGCTCATGACGCCCCCGCGATCTCGTCGACGGCGGCGGCCGCGCGGCGCATGTCCTCGGGGGTCGTCAGGATCCCCACGCTCAGCCGCACGGTCCCCTGCGGGAAGGTCCCGAGGTGCTTGTGCGCGTAGGGGGCGCAGTGCAGCCCCGGGCGCACCGCGATGTCGAACCGCTCGTCCAGGATGGCGCCGACCTCCGAGGGGGCGAACCCAGGCACATTGATCCCCACCAGCCCCACGCGACGCTCGCCTCCTCGTTCGGCGATGAGACGGTCGGCGCCGTACCACTCCAGGCTGCCGCGGCTGTGGAGAGACGTCACGAACGTGCCGAGGAGCGCGCGCTCGTGCGCCAGGACCGACTCGACGCCGCGCTCCAGGAGCAGGCGCACCCCCTCGCGCAGCCCGGCGATGCCGAAGACGTTGGGTGTGCCCCCTTCCAGCCGGTGCGGGAACTCCTCAGGCTGGACGGGCCGGGTCGAATCGCCGCCGGTGCCCCCCTCGCGCCACGGACGCACCTCGGCCCTCTCGCCGACGGCGAGGCCGCCGGTCCCGGTCGGACCGAGGAGCCCCTTGTGCCCCGTGAACGCCAGGAGATCGATGGCGTCTGCCTCCATGTCGATCGGCACGACGCCGGCGCTCTGCGCCGCGTCGACCAGGAGCAGGAGGTCGCGCTCGCGCGCGATCCGGCCGATGGCGCCGACCGGCTGGATCGTGCCTGTGACGTTCGACACGTGCGTCAGCGCCAGGAGGCGCGTGTTCTTGCGGATGGCGCGTCTCACCTCGTCCGGGTCGATGAGATGATCGGATGTGGCCTCCAGCCGCGTGAGGGTGATGACCCCGTCCTTCTCGAGCTGGTTCAGCGGCCGCGACACCGAGTTGTGCTCCAGGACCGAGGTGATCGCATGATCGCCCGCGCGCAAGATCCCCTTGATCGCCATGTTCAGCCCGTCGGTGGCGTTGTGGCCGAAGACGATGCGCTCCGGGTGCTTGAAGCCGAGGAGCCGGGCCAAAAGACGCCGCGTGTCGCTGATCATTCCTTCCGCCTCGGCCGCGAGGCGATGGCCGCCGCGCCCCGGATTGGCGCCGCTCTGGCGGACGAACGCCTCCATCCCCCGATACACCTGCTCGGGTTTGGGATACGACGTGGCGGCGTTGTCGAGGTAGATCGCCATGATTCCCCTCAGGTCCCCACGTACCGCGCGTAGATCGACTTGGCGAGCGCCGGGTCCTTGGTCCCGGAGATGATGGCGCGGCCGTCGGCGAACACGGTCAGACGGTACTGGTCGATGTCGGCGCGCACCAGGAAGCGGTTCTTCTCGATCGCACCAATCGGACCGAGACGCTTCGCCACCTGGTCGAGGTCGAGCGTGATCCCGTCGCGGCGCCGGATCTGCACCGCGTTCCGGCCGCAGAGCGTGGCCGTGTCGGAACCGGAAGCCCCCTCGAGATAGGGGAACTCGCGTCGCACGCAGCAGGGGCAGTCCGTCTCGCGCGGCGGCAGGTCGACGAGACTCTGCCGTCCCTCCCAGACGTCGAGGACCGCCATCTTGCGGGTCACGCGCTCGCGCCGGCCGCTCAGGATCTTGAGCGCCTCGGCCGCCTGCAGGGACGCGACGAGCCCGACGATCGGCCCCAGCACTCCGGCCGTGTCGCAAGTGGGGGACAGGCCGGGCGGGGGAGCGCTCTCGAACACGCAGCGCAGGCAGGCGGTCTCTCCTGGCAGGATCGGGAAGGTCAGACCGTACGATCCCACGCAGGCCCCGTAGATCCAGGGTGTGCCTGTCTTGACGGCGAAGTCGTTGAGCAGGAAACGGGCGTCGAAGTTGTCGGTCGCGTCGAGGATCAGATCGAAGCCGCCGAGGAGCCTGTCGATCGTCGAGGCGTTCAGGTCCTCGACGATCCCCTCGACCTGCACCAGCGAGTTGGCGGCGCGCAGTTTGTTCACCGCCGCCACCGCCTTGGGCAGGACGGCGCGGGCGTCCTCCTCGTCGAACAGGATCTGACGTTGCAGGTTGGATTCCTCGACGAAGTCCCGATCGATGATCCGCAGCCGCCCCACGCCCGCCCGGGCCAGGAGGGAGGCCTGCACCGTGCCCAGAGCACCGCAGCCGACCAGGACCGCCTTCGCGGACATCAGCCGCGCCTGGCCCTCGTGGCCTATCTCCTCGAACAGGACCTGACGGGAGTAGCGGGCCGGGATCAAGGGCTGCCCGGCCGTAGCCTTCGTGGTCAACTCCGGCTCCTTCCGTCCCCAAAACAAAAAACCTCTTCGAGACGACGTCGAAGAGGTTCGGGTGAACGACTCCTTCGCCTTCCGTCTCTCATCTGCCGGGGCTCGAAGACCCCGCAGGAGTTGGCACCGGCCATCCCGAACGGTCCGGGATCGGTTGCCGTGGGATCATCGGGCCTGTCCCTCCCCCACTCTCGATAAGATGGAAGATCTCTGATTGTGATTTTAGGTCGCGGGTCCCTCCGGCAAATGACGACCCTGGAAAATTACCACGGGGTTTGAGACCTGTCAACCTGTGTCGCGCGCCGCGGAACATGGCGCCCCCGTTATGTTGCGCAATGTGAATCACAGGTCCTCCGCGGAACGACCCGGGAGCCGACTTGCCGACCGGTCGGTAAGTAGGGTATGGTGTGCATCAGGTCTCCTAGAGGAGGATGTGAAGTGGAGCCGGAAACGCCCCGGATCGTTCCGTTGCACGATGCGGTACTCGAAGGAGCGAGCGGGCCGAATCCGGTTGACAGCCTGCAGTCCTCCCCGTATATGAACAGACACCTCGCAGTCCACGGAGACACCGTGCCCGACCGAATCGCGATTTTCGACACGACGCTGCGCGACGGAGAGCAGTCGCCGGGCTGCAGCATGAACCTCGAGGAGAAAGTCCGGATGGCGCGCCAGCTGGATCTCCTCGGGGTGGACGTCATCGAGGCCGGCTTTCCGATGGCCAGCGAGGACGACTTCCGGGCGGTGCACGCCGTGGCGCGCGAGGTCCGGCGGCCGGTGATCGCGGCGCTGGCGCGCACCACCCGGGACGACATCGAGAGGGCCTGGCGGGCCATCGAGGTCGCCGCCCGCCCCCGGCTCCACACCTTCGTCGCGACCTCCGACCTGCACATGCAGCACAAGCTGCGCAAGACCCGCGGCGAAGTCCTCGAGATGACGGTCGAGGCGGTGCGCCTGGCGAAGTCGTTCACGCCGGACGTCGAGTTCTCGGCGGAGGACGCGACGCGGACCGACATCGACTTCCTGTGCCAGGTGGTGCAGGCGGCCATCGAGGCGGGTGCGACGACCATCAACATCCCCGACACCGTCGGCTACACGGTCCCGAGCGAGTTCTCCCGCATCATCGCCACGCTGCGCGAGCGCGTGCCGGGGGTGGAGCGGGCGACCCTGTCGGTGCACTGCCACAACGATCTCGGTCTGGCGGTGGCGAACTCGGTGGCCGCCGTCGAGGCGGGGGCGCGGCAGATCGAGTGCACAGTGAACGGCATCGGCGAGCGCGCCGGCAACGCCTCCCTGGAAGAGATCGTGATGGCTCTTTTGGTAAGACGCGACATCCTGCCGTTCACCACGTCCGTCGCCACGACGGAGATCTACAAGGCGAGCCAGCTCCTGTCGAGCATCACCGGCATGCACGTGCAGGCGAACAAGGCGGTGGTCGGCAAGAACGCGTTCGCGCACGAGGCCGGGATCCACCAGGACGGCGTCCTCAAGGAGAGGCGCACGTACGAGATCATGACGCCCGAGTCGGTCGGCATCAAGACGAACCGGCTCGTCCTCGGGAAGCACTCCGGCCGGCACGCCCTCGGCAGGAAACTGGCGGACCTCGGATACTCCCTGTCGCGTCCGGAGCTCGACAGGTTCTACGCGCGGTTCATCGAGATCGCCGACCAGAAGAAGGAGATCTTCGACGAAGACCTGATCGCCATCGTGCACGACGGCATGCGCGATGTGCCCGAGGTCTTCAAGCTGAAGATGTTGCAGGCGACGGCGGGCAGCCAGAAGCCTTCGACCGCGACCGTCATCCTCGAGATCCAGGGCGAGGAGAGGATCGCCTGCGCCGTGGGGGACGGCCCGGTGGCGGCCGCCTACACGGCGATCGACCAGATCACCCGCTTCAGCGGACGGCTCCTGGACTACTCGATCAGGGCCGTGTCGCGCGGCCGGGACGCGATGGGCGAAGTCTCCGTGCACGTCGATTTCAGCGGCCGGACCTTCACCGGCAAGGCCGCATCGACCGACGTGGTGGATGCCAGCGCCCGGGCCTATCTGCACGCGGTGAACAAGGGATTGCGCCTGGCGCAGGCCCTCGACGCGGCCGAGTCGGCGAGGTCCGGTCTGCCGGGTGTCGCCGCGGTCGTCGCCGAGCGGTCGCGGCCCGAGATGACGCCCCAGCCGGCGGCGGTCCAGAAGCCGCAGCCGGCAGGCGACTCGGTCGGCGATCCTTCGAGGGTCGCCGGCCCGGAAGATTACATTCGACTGATTCGTCTCGTATAGCGCAGGCCGGTCCGGCCTGATGTTCACGTCGGACCGTCGTCCCTGCGCTTTGTTTTTAGAGGGACCGTGAAGGAACTGGAAGAGCACTCGAGCGCTGTCCGGCCCCGTGGTTCTTTCTGCCGCCGGAGGGGGAGGTCCTCATGGGCGTGTCCCACGTTGACCGCCGGCGGCAGGAACAACCACGGGGGAGGGAATCCACGGCCTTGAGAGGCAGGGCGCACGTCTACGCGGGGGCGCGCATCAGCGCCGACGACATCATTCCCCTGCGGCACCAGAACGGGGGTGCCGAGGAGGACCTCGGCCGCCACGCGCTCGCCGGAATCGATCCCGGATTCCCGGGTCGCGTGCAGAAGGGGGACATCCTCGTTGCGGGCCACGAGTTCGGATGCGGCTCGGGGCGCGAGCATGCGGTCTGGGCGCTGCGCGGCGCCGGCATCGCAGCGGTCGTGGCGGTCTCGTTCTCGCGCCTGTTCTTCAGGAATGCCCTCAACAATGGCTTCATCGTTGTGGAGTGTCCCGAGGCGGTGAGGCAGGCGGCGGTCGGAGATCTCCTGGAGGTTGATCTGCGGGACGCGGCGGTGAGGAACCTGACGAAGGGGGAATCCTACCGCTTCGTGCCGCTCACGCCGTTCGCGATGGAGATCCTCGAGGCCGGCGGTCTCCTGCCGCACGTCCTGAGACAGACGACGCGGGCCTCGAGTGCCTGAGGCGAAGCGCCCGCGCGTCGTCCTCCTGCCGGGCGACGGCATCGGCCGCGAGGTCGTCGCCGAGGCCGTCCGCGTGCTGGAGATGGTGGCGCGGCAGGCGGGCGTGGTCATCGAGATGGAGGAGCACCCCGTGGGGGGTGCCGCGTACGACAGCGTCTCGGAGCCGCTGCCGCAAAAGACCTTCGAGGCGGCCCGCGCCGCGGATGCGGTCCTGCTCGGGGCCGTGGGCACGCCGAGGCATGACGGACTGCCGCGACACCTTCGCCCGGAGCAGGCGCTCCTGGGGCTGCGTCAGGGGCTCGGGGTCTACGCGAACCTGCGGCCCGTGAGACTCCACCCGGCCCTCCTGCAGGCGTCCCCCCTGCGGCCGGACGTCGTGGGGGGCACGGATCTGCTGATCGTGCGCGAGCTGACAGGGGGGCTCTACTTCGGTTCGCCGCGCGGTGTTTCCGGTGAGGGGGATGAACGCCTGGCCACGAACACCATGGCCTACACCGTGGCGGAGATCCGGCGGATTGCGCGGGTGGCGTTCGAGGCGGCGCGCGGCAGGAGAAGGAAGGTGACGTCGGTGGACAAGGCGAACATCCTGGAGGTCTCGCAGCTCTGGCGCGAGGTGGTGAGCGACACCGCCCGAGAGTACCCGGACGTCCTCCTCGAGCACCTGTACGTCGACAACGCGGCCATGCAGCTTTTGGCCCGCCCCAGGGACTTCGACGTCGTCCTCACCGAGAACACGTTCGGCGACATCCTCAGCGACGAGGCGGCCATGCTGGCCGGCGGGATCGGGATGCTGCCGTCCGCCAGCCTGGGAGAAGGGCCCGGTCTGTACGAGCCGGTGCACGGGTCGGCGCCGGAGATCGCCGGTCGCGGCATCGCCAATCCGCTGGCGGCGATCCTCTCGACGGCCATGCTGCTGCGCCACTCGCTCGGCCTGCCGCGCGAGGCCGCGCGCGTCGAGGAGGCGGTCGGAAGGGTCCTGGACGACGGGGCGCGCACGGCCGACCTGGCGCGACCGGGACAGAAGTCGATCGGCACGCGCGACATGGGGGACGCGGTGTGCGGCGCCCTCGAGCGCGGCAGGCGGGCCTCGTGAGCCGGGGGAAGGGGACGGTGGCGCCGACGCAGGACGCGATCGGAATGAAGACCGCCTCGGCCGCAGCCCCTGCCGCGGAGCGGAGAGCCCCCGCGGTCCCGGTCTCCGCCCCCGCGGCAACGGCGGCGCCCGCCCCCGGGCCCGAGATCGAAATGCGCGGGGCGAAGATCCTGATCGAGAGCCTGCTGCGCGAAGGCGTGAGCACGATCTTCGGCTACCCGGGCGGGGCGATCCTGCACGTCTACGACGAGCTGGCGCACGCGCGCGACCGGCTGAGCCACGTGCTGGTGCGCCACGAGCAGGGGGCCGTGCACGCCGCCGAGGGGTACGCCCGCTCGACCGGGAAGGTCGGCGTCGTCATGGTCACCTCCGGTCCCGGGGCGACCAACTGCGTGACCGGCCTGACGAACGCGCTGATGGACTCGACGCCGATCGTCTGCATCACGGGCCAAGTGGCGACCCACCTGATCGGCAACGACGCCTTCCAGGAGGCGGACGTGGTCGGCATCACGCGCCCGTGCACCAAGTACAACTACCTGGTGAAGGACGTGCGCGATCTGGCGCGCGTGGTGAAGGAGGCGTTCCACATCGCGCGCAGCGGGCGGCCGGGGCCGGTCGTCATCGATCTGCCGAAGGACGTCACTGCGGCGCGGACGAAGTTCGCCTACCCCGACAGGGTCGATCTCCCGTCGTACCGGCCGGCCGGCGACGGCGACATCGCCCGGGTCCGCGAGGCGGTCGCGCTGATGGTGAAGGCCGAGCGGCCGATCCTCTACGTCGGGGGGGGCGTGGTCAACGCCGACGCCGGCGACGAGCTCCGTCTCCTGGCGGAGGCGCTCAACCTGCCGGTCACGCCGACCCTGATGGGGCTCGGCGGGTTCCCGGGCGGCCACCGGCTCTGCCTCGGCATGCTCGGCATGCACGGCACCTACGCCGCCAACATGGGCGTCTCCAACGCCGACCTGCTCATCGCCATCGGGAGTCGTTTCGACGATCGCGTCACCGGCCGCCTCAAGGATTTTGCGCCACGGGCGAAGGTGATCCACGTCGACGTCGATCCGTCCTCCATCAACAAGAACCGCGTCGTCGAAGTCGGCATCGTCGGCGACGCGCGCCGGGTGCTGCGGCAGATGCTCGACGTGCTGGCGCGCGAGGTGCGTCTCGAGGGGCCGCCGCCCCGCGCGGAGTGGTGGCCGCAATTGCGCGAGTGGTCCGCCGCCCACCCGTACCGCTACAAGAAACGCCGCGGCGTGATCATGCCGCAGGCGGTCATCGAGGAGCTCAGCCGGCTCACCGACGGAGAGGCGATCGTGGCGTCCGACGTCGGCCAGCACCAGATGTGGGTGGCCCAGTACTACGGCTTCAAGAGGTCCCGTCAGTGGCTGAACTCGGGAGGCCTGGGGACGATGGGTTACGGATTCCCGGCGGCCATCGGGGCGGCCAAGGCGCACCCCGAAAGGACGGTGATCTGCGTCACCGGCGACGGCTCCTTCCAGATGTGCATCCAGGAGATGGCGACCGCCATTCAGGAGAAGGTCGACGTCAAGGTGGTCATCATCAACAACAACTACCTCGGGATGGTGCGCCAGTGGCAGGAGCTGTTCTACTCCCGCACCTACAGCGAGGTCGGGCTGGAATGGCTGCCGGACTTCGTGAAGCTGGCGGAGGCCTATCACGCGAAGGGCCTCAGGGCCACGAGGCCGGAGGAGATGCGTCAGGTCCTGGAGACGGGGCTCGGGATGCCGGGTCTGGTCGTGATGGACATGATCGTGTCGCAGGAAGAGGGGGTCTACCCGATGGTGCCGGCCGGCGCGTCCCTGCAGGAGATGGTCCTGGAGCCCGCGGAAGACGGCTCGGAGGAACCCGAGCCGAGGGACCTGGCATGAACGGCGACGGAACGCGCCATATCCTGTCGATCCTCGTCGAGAACCGCTTCGGCGAGCTCTGCCGTGTCGTCGGCCTGTTCTCGGGGCGCGGCTACAACATCGACTCGCTGTGCGTGGCGCCGACGTCCGACGCCGCCTACTCGCGCATCATCCTGACGACGAACGGCAACGACGTGATCATGGAGCAGATCCTCAAGCAGATTGGAAAGCTCGTCCGGGTGCTCCAGGTCATCGATCTGAACGAGGTGAACCACGTCGAGCGCGAGATGGCGCTCCTGATCGTGAGCACGCGCACGCCGTCCGAGCGCCAGGAGGTGCTGAATCTCGCGGGAGTGTTCCGCGCCAAGGTGATCGACATCTCGACCGACGCCATCACCATCGAGACCACCGGCAGCCAGGACAAGGTCGATGCGCTCCTGGGGCTCCTGCAGCCGCTCGGCATCAGGGACATCGTGCGGACGGGGCCGGTGGCGATCCCGCGGATCAGCGCCACGCGGGAGTCGGAGGTGGACCGGGGAGAGGCGGCCGACGTGCCCGAGGCGGAGAGCGCAGTCTAATCAGAGGAGTCAACGTGGCGGAAGGAAAGCTGAACATATTCTACGAGAAGGACGCGGAGCCCGGGCGCCTGAGGGGGAAGAGGATCGCCGTCCTGGGATACGGCAGCCAGGGGCACGCGCACGCCCTCAACCTGAAGGACGGCGGTCACACCGTCGCCGTCGGCCTGAAGGCGGGCAGCGCCTCGCGCGCCAAGGCCGAAGGGGCGGGTCTCTCCGTGATGGACACCGCCGAGGCCGCGCTCTGGGGCGACATCGTCATGATGCTCGTCCCGGACGAGCTGGCTCCGGAGACGTACGAGAAGGAGGTCGCGCAGGGGCTGCGCGCCGGCAAGCACTTCGCCGTCGCCCACGGCTTTTCGATCCACTTCAGGAAGATCGTCCCGCCGAAGGACGTGAACGTCTTCATGGTGGCGCCGAAAGCGCCCGGGCATCTCGTGCGGCACGAGTTCACCAAGGGGGCCGGGGTGCCGATGCTCATGGCGGCGCACCAGGATCCCTCCGGGGACACGCGGGCGGTGGCCCTGGCCTACGCCTGCGCCATCGGCGGCGGCCGGGCCGGCGTCATCGAGACGACCTTCAAGGACGAGACCGAGACCGATCTGTTCGGCGAGCAGGCGGTCCTGTGCGGCGGGCTGTCGGCTCTCATCACCGCCGGCTTCGAGACGCTGGTCGAGGCGGGTTACCCGCCGGAGATGGCCTACTTCGAGTGCCTGCACGAGATGAAGCTGATCGTCGACCTGATCTACGAGGGCGGCATCACGAACATGCGCTACTCGGTGAGCAACACCGCGGAGTACGGCGACCTGACGCGCGGACCGCGCATCGTGACCGACGAGACACGCAGGGTGATGCGCGAGCTCCTCGCCGGCGTCCAGTCGGGGGCATTCGCCGACGAGTGGATGGCGGAGCACAAGGCCGGCAAGCCGAACTTCAAGCGGCTCGAGGCGGCCGGCAGGGAGCACCTCATCGAGAGGGTGGGGGAGAGGCTGCGCGGCATGATGCCCTGGCTGGGGAAGAACCGTCTGGTCGACAGGAGCAGGAACTGATGGGCGACGAGGCGTCGGTGCTCGAGAAAGCGGAGGGTCTTCTCCCGGGGCGGCTGCACGCCGGCCGCGAGGCGCACGCTCCGTGGGTGTGGGTGAACGGCGATTTCGTGCGCACGGAGGAGCTCCGGCTCCACTATTTCAGCCACGCCCTGCACTACGGCAGCGGCGTGTTCGAGGGAATCCGCTGCTACGACACGCCCGCCGGGCCCGCCGTCTTCCGCCTGCGCGATCACATGGAGCGCCTGCTGGCCTCGGCGCGGGTGTACGGCCTGAACCTCGCGCACACGGCGGCCGATCTCGGCGCGGCCGCCCTGGAGACCGTGCGCCGCAACGGCGCGACCAACGCCTACATCCGGCCGCTGGTGTACTTCGGCGAGGGGCCGATCCATCTGACGCCGAGCAGCCGCTGCCCGACCGAGGTGTTCATCGCCCTCCGCTCGCTGGGGACGTACCTGGGCGAGGAGGGGCAGGTGCTCGGGGTGAAGGTGATCCTGTCGTCCTGGAGGAAGTTCGATCGCTCCATGCTGCCGCCCACGGTCAAGGGGTGCGGCCATTACACGAACTCGATCCTGGCGGCGCAGGAGGCCGCCGCGAAGGGCGCCGCCGAGGCGATCCTCCTGAACGCCGACGGCAGCGTGGCGGAGGCGACGGGAGAGAACGTGTTCTTCGTCAAGAACGGATTGCTCACGACCAACGGCGACGCCTCGAACATCCTGCCGGGGATCACGCGCGACACGGTCCTCAGGCTGGCCACCGACCTGGACATACCCGCCGTCGTCCGGCCGTTCCGGCCGGAGGATCTCCTGGGGGCCGACGAGGTCTTCCTGACCGGCACCGCCGCCGAGGTGACGCCGGTCGCGGCGATCGACGGCCGGCCCGTTCCCTGCTCGGGGGAGGGGGTCACCGCGCGGCTGCAGAAGGCCTACTTCGACTCCGTGCGCGGGCTCGGCGCCCGATCCGCGCAGTGGCTCTCCCATGCCTGAGATCCTGAAGCCGATCCCGGCCGCGGTGCCGGAGTACGACGACGGCGGGGGGGATGCCCCCGCCCGGGGAGAGGTCGAGATCTACGACACCACTCTGCGGGACGGCGCGCAGTCGGAGGAGATCTCCTACTCGGTCGACGACAAGCTGAAGATCCTGCGCGCCCTCGACCGCCTGGGGGTGCGCTTCGTGGAGGGCGGCTGGCCGGGCGCCAATCCCAAGGACCTGGAGTTCTTCGAGAGAGCGGGGCGCGAGGCGCTTCCGAACACCCGGCTGTGCGCCTTCGGATCCACGCGCCGGGCGCGCGGCCGGGTCGGAGAGGACGCCGGGCTGCGGACGGTCCTGTCGGCCGGGACGGCCTGGGTCACGATCTTCGGAAAGTCGTGGGACGACCACGTGCGCGAGGCGCTGCGCACGACGCTCGAGGAGAACCTGGCGATGATCTCCGACAGCGTGTGCTTCCTGAAGGAGGCCGGGCGGCGGGTCATCTACGACGCCGAGCACTTCTTCGACGGCTACCGGGCCAACCCGGAATACGCCCTGCTCACCCTCCTGGCGGCCGCCGAGTCCGGCGCCGATCGGATCGTCCTGTGCGACACCAACGGCGGGGCGCTTCCGGACCAGGTGCGCGCCGCGTTCATCGTGGCGCGCTCGCGGCTGGGGTCGAAGCCGCTCGGGATCCACGCGCACAACGACGGTGAGCTGGCGGTGTCCAACAGCCTCGCGGCCGTCGCGGCCGGCGCCGCGCACGTGCAGGGGACGATCAACGGCTACGGGGAGCGCTGCGGCAACGCCAACCTCTGCTCGGTGATCCCGAACCTCGAGCTGAAGCTGGGGCTGCGCTGCCTGCCGGCCGGGTCGCTCCCGCGCCTGACCGCGACTTCGCGCTGCGTCGGGGAGGTGGCGAACCGCACTCCGAACGGTCACCAGCCATTCGTCGGGCGCAGCGCCTTCGCGCACAAGGCCGGCATTCACGTCAGCGCCATCGAGAGGACGAGCCGCGCGTACGAGCACATCGATCCGGCGCGGGTCGGCAACGAGACGCGCGTCCTGGTCTCCGACCAGATGGGGGCCAGCAACGTCCTCAACCGGGCGCGCGCCCTCGGGATCGATCTCTCCGGCCATCCTGAGACCATGCGTCTCCTTGTCGAGCGCGTCAAGGAGCTGGAGTACACGGGGTACCAGTTCGAGAACGCGGAAGGGTCGTTCACCCTGCTCGTCCTGGGGGCGCTGGGGAGGCGGCCGCGCTTCTTCACCCTGGTCGACTACCGGGTGCTCCTGACGGCCGCTGGCTCCCCCGAGGCGACGGTGCGCGTGCGCGTGGGCGACGCGGAGAACCACGCCGTCAGCCTGGGCGTCGGACCGGCGCACGCCCTCGACCTGGCGCTGCGCCACGCCCTCGCCAGCGCCTTCCCGGAGATCGCGGAGCTGAAGCTCGTCGACTTCAAGGTGCGCATCCTGGACGGCCACGACGGGACCGCCGCCCGCACCCGCGTGCACATCGAGATGGGGGATGCGGAGAGGACCTGGAGCACGACCGGAGTCGACCCGGACATCATCGCGGCGACGATCCACGCTCTCGTCGAGGGGTACGAGTACGGTCTGCTGCTGCGGCGCACGGCCGGCGTCCTGTCCACAGGCGCCCCGCGCGTCGCCGCCTCAGGAGCCGGGACGCGGCCGGAGGCCCAGGCCGGCGGCGCCGGCGCCTCAGGCAACGTCACGCTGCAGCCGCGCGGTGAAGGCCGGCTGCCGATCGTCATTCTCAACGAGATCGATCCGGGTCGTTCGGAGATCGGAGCCTGATGGCCACGGAACCTCGGACCCCGAGACGACGTTCACTATCACGCCGACCGGGATCTCCTCTGCGCCAGCGGTCAGTACGGCGAACGCTCGAAGGCTGATCCCTCTCCCCGCAGTTCCCCAGCAGGACTGACGCGCCCGGTCGGCGCCTCCTTGCCTTCCGACCGGCCGGTCGGGCCGGAGCGCGGGGTCTTGACGACGACGGGCCGGCGGTCGTATGTGGGGAAGATGGGACATCGCCCGCGGGCCTTCCTGTGGGCCTCGATCGCCCTGGTCGTGGCGGTCCTGGCCGGCGGAGCCATGCCCCGCGGCCGGCGCTCGCCTGTCGATGCCCCGGGTCTGATCGGATATCTGTATGTGAACGAGGGGACCGCCGACCGGAACGACCCGGAGGCGAGAGGATCGTGCCGGCGGACCGCGCCGCGCGTCTATAATCGGCGGCCGAGCCCACGAGGTGACTCATGACGAAGGTCCCCGGCTGGTACAAGGATCAGAAGAAGAAATACCCCGAGGTGTTCCGGTCGTATGAATCCCTGGGAGACGCCTGCCGCAAGGCCGGCCCGATCGACGACAAGACGGCGGCCCTGGTCAAGCTGGCGATCGCCGTCGGCACGCGCCACGAGGGGGCGGTGCATTCCCATACACGGCGCTCCATCGAGGCGGGTGCTTCGATCGACGAGTGCCGGCACGTCGTCCTGCTGTCCCTGACGACGATCGGCTTCCCGGCGATGATGGCGGCGCTCTCGTGGGTCGAGGACGTGGCGAAGGACGCGTCGTAGCGTCCCCTTCAACGTTTCTTCAGCCACTCGTCGAGCCAGCCGATCACCGTGTCGTGCCACAGAATGCTGTTCTTCGCCTTCAGCACCCAGTGGTTCTCGTCGGGAAAGTAGAGCAGCTTCGAAGGGATCCCCCGGCGCTGCAGGGCGGTGAAGACGGAGAACCCTTCGGTCTCGGGCAGCCGGAAGTCTCTGGCGCCGTGCACGACCAGCGTCGGCGTCTTCCAGTTGGAGACGTAGAGGGCCGGAGACCACGTCTCGTGCGTCGTTCCCGTCTCCCACGGCAGGCCTCCCTGCTCCCACTCCGGGAACCACAGCTCCTCCGTCGTGTAGTAGGACGTGCGGGTGTCGAACTCGCCGTCGTGGGTGACCAGGCACTTGAAGCGATCGGTATGGCCGGCGATCCAGTTGATCATGTAGCCGCCGTACGAAGCGCCCAGCGCCCCCATCCGTGAGGCGTCGAGGAACGGGTAGGTCGAAAGGGCGTAGTCCAGTCCTTTCATCAGATCGTCATAGGGCGCGCCGCCCCAGTTCTTCTTGATGGCGTCGGTGAACGCCTGACCGAACCCGGTGCTGCCGTGGAAATTGATCGTGATCACGGCGTAGCCCGCCCCGGCGTAGGCCTGCGGGTTCCAGCGGTAATGGAAATGGTCCTCCCAGGATCCCTGCGGTCCGCCGTGCACCAGGAACGCCAGGGGGTACTTGCGCCCCTCCTGGAAGCCGACCGGTTTGAACAGCCACCCGTGCACCTTGTCGTCCAGGGCCCCCTTGAACCAGAACTCCTCCGGCCGGCTCATCTGCGCCGCCTGCAGCCGCGCCGCGTTCACGCGCGTCAGCGCCCGCGCGTCGGTGCCGTCGGGACGGCACGTGACGATCTCGGCGGGAGAGGTGAGGGAGTCCTGCGCGTAGACCAGCCGGCCGCGCGAGGTCACGGCCAGATCGGAATTGTAGTGATCTCCCACCACGACGCCGGCCTTGCCGCCTGCAGGATCGACGCCGAAGATCTTCCTGCGCGCCGTCTCCTCGGCGAGGACGAACAACCGCTTTCCGTCCGCCGACCAGGCGACCGAGTCGGCCGAGCGGTCCCAGGCCTCGGTGAGGACGCGCCCCTTCCCCGCGGCCAGATCGTAGAGAGCGACGCGCTGACGGTCCGCCTCGTACATCGGCCGGGACATCGCCAGGTACGCCAGGGTCCTGCCGTCGGGCGAGAAGGCCGGCTGCGTGTCGGCCGCTTCGTTGGCGCAGGTCAGGCAGCGGTAGCCTCCGCCGTCGGCCGCCGCGAGATAGATGTTGGTGTCGGTGGACCAGGCCGGGTTCTTCGCCATCTTGGAGGTGAACGCGATCGACTTGCCGTCCGGAGACCAGGCGAACTCCTCCGTCCCGCCGAACGGCTTCGTCGGACTGTCCGCATCGGCCCCCTTCATGACATCGACCGGCTCCCCGCCCCGGATCCGCCCGACGAAGATGTGATTGCGCTTCCCCTCGTCCCAGGCGTCCCAGTGCCGGAACATCAGACGCGTGTAGACGCGCGCCTTGACCGGGTCGTCGCTCTTCTCCTTGTCGCGTCTGGCCGTGCACGCCAGGTTCGGGCAGTCCGGGTACACCTCGGCCGAGAACGCCAGCCGCGACCCGTCAGGGGACCACTCCACGTTGTCGACGTCCACGGCCAGGTCGGTCGCCTGCCGCGCCTCACCTCCGGACGGATCGATCGTCCAGATCTGCGAGGAGCCGCCGCGATCGGAGACAAACGCAATCGTCCTGCCGTCCGGCGACCAGCGCGGCGAGGTGTCGGCCGCATGGGCGCTGGTCAGCCGCCGCGGCTCGCCGCCGTCGATCGCCACGATCCAGAGATTCGTGTAGTTCTTGTTCGCCTCCGCGTCGTAGACCCGGCGCGTGAACACGACCTGGCTCCCGTCGGGGGAGGGCTGCGGACCCGCCAGCCGCTCCATCGCGATCATGTCGTGGACCGAGAACGGATGTCCCGCCTCCTCGGCGCGGCTCACCACGGGGACGGCGGCGCCGGCGAGGAGGAGCAGGACCAGGGAGCGGACGGGTGAAGCAGCGGGGGATCTCATCGCGGGCCTCCAGCAGATGTGTCGATCGTCGCCTCGGGGCGGCGCTGTTCTATCTCCGGCCGCGCGGCATGTCAAGCACTCGGGTCCCATGTCCATAGCACCGCCGTTTGACACCCCGAGGAAGCGGCCGTTAGAATCCATCCCAGGCAGTCCGTCTCGCTCTCGGGCACCAGCGTGAAGCGGCAGGGGCGTGCCCCCCGGCAGGATCGGCGGGGGATTTCCGTGGAGGAGACCGATGTCCGTCAACTCGAAGCGGATTCTGATCGGCGCGCTCGTCGGTGGCGTGGTGTGGAATGCCTGGAGCATGGTGGTGAACGGGATCCTGCTCGCCAGCCGCTACGAGAAGGCGACCGCCGCGGGGTCGTTCCAGGCCACGCCACGCCTGCCGTTCATGCCTCTCTGGATCGTCACGCTCTTCGTCCTCGCGTGGATCATCGCTTCGCTGTATGCCGCCGTGAGGGTGACCTGGGGCCCCGGCCCGGTGACCGCGCTCAAGCTGGGCGTCATGGCCGGTTTCGCCATCGGGGTTCCGGGCAATCTCGGGACCGCCTCCTGGGCGACCTTCGGCCGGATCTTCCCGTTCTGCTGGGCGCTGGACCTGGGAATCGGATCCGTGTTCGCCGCCCTCATCGCCGGATGGCTGTATCGCGATTGAGGAGGGGACCGGTCTCGCCGGTGATGAGGCGCGCGCCGCTCTCGTAGCGCAGGTACAGCCACGTCCACTCCAGCATCACGACCAGCCTGTTGCGGAAGCCGATCAGGAAGGAGATGTGGATCAGGAGCCAGGCCAGCCAGGCCACGAAGCCCGAAAGGAGAATCCGGCCGAATTGCGCCACCGCCGCCGCCCGGCCGATGGTCGCCAGGGAGCCCTTGTCGCGGTAACGGAACGGCTCGAGCGGACCGCCGCCGAGCGCGCGCAGGATGTTGCGCGCCGCGTGACGGCCCATCTGGATGGCGGCCGGGGCGACGCCCGGAACCGGTCGGCCGTCCTGCTGCAGGGACGCCAGGTCGCCGATCACGAAGACCTCGGGATGGCCCGGCAGCGTCAGGTCCGCCTTGACCGCGACGCGCCCGGCGCGATCGCGCGGAACGCCGAGCGATCGCGCGATCGGTGACGCGGCCACGCCCGCGGCCCACAGGACGTTGCGTGCGTCGATCCGTCTCCCGCCGAGCGTCACACCGGTCGCGTCGATCGCGGTGACGGGCGACCCCGTGACGACCTCCGCGCCGAGGCGATCGAGAGCCCCCTTCGCCTTCTCCGACAGGCGCGCGTCGAACGTCCCCAGGATGCGCGGTCCCGCCTCGACCAAGACCACCCGGGCCGAACCCGGGTCGATGCTGCGGAAGTCCCGGCGCAGGATGTGGCGTCCGATCTCAGCCACGGCCCCGGCCATCTCCACGCCGGTCGGGCCGCCCCCGACGACGACGAAGGTCAGCCAGCCGCGGCGTCTTGCGGGGTCGGTCTCGCGCTCGGCCGCTTCGAAGGCGAGCAGGATCCGTCTGCGGATCGCGAGCGCGTCCTCGATCGTCTTCAGCCCCGGTGCGAACGGCGCCCAGTCGTCGTGCCCGAAGTAGGAGTGGGCCGCCCCGGTGGCCACGATCAGGAAGTCGTACGGCACCTCGCCGTCGGCCAGGAGAACCTTGCGCGCCTCGACGTCGATGGCGGTCGCTTCGCCGAGTATGACCGTGGCGTTCTTCTGCCGCCGCAGGATCCGCCGGATCGGCATGGCGATGTCGCTCGGGTTCAGCGCCGCCGTGGCGACCTGGTAGAGCAGCGGCTGGAACAGATGGTGGTTGCGGCGATCGACGACCGTCAGGCGCACCGGGGCGCGCCGGAGCGCCCGGGTGGCGTAGAGGCCGCCGAAGCCGCCGCCGAGGACGACCACGCGGGCGGGTGTCTCCGGGGCGGTCATGTCTCGGACACGCTCCTAAGGTGAGCGCCGCGCGGCGGCGAGGGCGAAGGCGACGAGGCCCAGCAGCAGGACGGTCCCGTTCAAAAGGACCGAGCGCCGGTGCAGGAGGTCGAAGCGCGCCTGCGCGGTGTCGGGAGCCGGCGCTTCCCTCGCTCCGGCCAGCGCGGCGCGCGCCTCGGATACCTGCGGCAGGACGACGCGCCCCGAGTACAGGACGATCCCCGTCATCAACGCGAGCACGGCGAGCTCGATGACGAGCAGTCGTCCCCGGGACCCCTGTCTCGCCCCGAGCAGCAGACCCGAGAGGAGCGCCGTGACACCGCAGGCGGCTCCGAAGGCGTAATAGCGCGGGAAGATCACGGACACGGCCCGCCCCGCCGCATCGCGCGGAAGCGCGCCGAACAGACCGGGCGCGGCCACGAGCGAGAAGAACACGACGCTCCCGAGCCACAGCCCGAGGGCCAGCAGGTGGACGAATCTCAGAGCCGCGGTCATGCCCCCACGGCCCTACTTGCTGAACACGAACTTGTTCGGCGATCCCTCCAGCACCGAATCCTTACCCGGCCGCCAGAGGACGTGCTTCTCGATCTCCTTCGCGAGTGCCAGGTCCCTCTCGGTGATGCCGCCCGAGGCGTGCGTCTTCAGCTTGACCCAGAGCTTCCCCCAGGTGACCTCGAGGTCCGGATGGTGGTAGGCCGCCTCGCTGAGAAAGCCGATGGCGTTGACCAGCATCAGCGTGGTCGGCCAGCCGTCCGTGCTGTACTTGCGGCGCAGCCAGCCGTCCTCCAGCTTCCAGCCGGGAAGCTCCTTCTCCAGACGAATCGTGATCTCCTGGTCCGGGATGACCGGCGGTTGTTGCGGTAGAGCTCGTTGAAGTCGGCATCCTTCATGTCCGACAGGCGCGGGTCGACCCAGACCAGGGAGATGATGCACAGGCTCTCGGCCTTGTTCTTCGGGATGATCCCGGCCTCCACGGCGTCGAGCACGCCGTCGGCGATGCCGGCCTGGACGGGGCCGCCGTAGACCATCACGTCCGCCATCTTCTTCAGCTGCACCTTGGGCACCATGATGGTCGCCGGCTTCACCATCTTACCGCCGTCCACCAGGCAGAAGAAGCGCGAGAAGCCGGCGCTCTGTCCCATGATCGTCGCGAACGCCTGGCCGACCGGACCATCCATCTCGCCGATCACGATCTCCGGCTCGGTCCACAGCCAGTCCTGGCTGCCTTCCCCCATCGCCTCTCCGAAGCGGATCCTGATCCGATCAGGCATGACTCTCCCTCCGTGTGGATCGTCCGAGAACGCGGCTCCCGTGGAAAAACGGCGCCGATCCTACCCCAGGCCGCGCGTCACTGTCACTCTCGGCGACCACGTCGCGAAACGCGGAACGCGCGCCGGGACGGACCGCGGGTATGATCGGCGTCCATGGACCGTCGTCACGTCCGTCTCGGGTTCGCGGGGTTCGGGAACGTCGGCCGCGCCCTGGCGCGTCTCCTTTTGGAGCGGCGCGACGAGATCGGCAGGCGGCACGATCTGACGTTCGAGACGACGCTCCTCGCGAGCGCCCGCCGCGGCGCTTGGGTCGAGGCCGGGGGGATCGATCTCGAAGCGGCGATGCGCGAGGGCTGGTCGTCGTCCGGCCGGCTGCCGGACGCGCTGCGCGATGCTCCCGTCGATCTGCTGTTCGAGGCGACGCCTTTGGTGCCGAGGACCGGCGAGCCCGCCTTGTCGCACGTGCGCACGGCGCTCGAACAGGGGATGTCGGTCGTCACGGCCAACAAGGGACCGGTCGCCCTGGCGGCCCGCGACCTCTTCGCGATCGCGCGGCGCACGGGCGCGGGGTTCCGCTTCGAGTCGGCCGTGGCCGATTGCCTGCCGGTGTTCAATCTGGTCGAGGCGGCGGTGCCGGTGGGACGGATCGTGCGCTGCCGGGGCGTTCTCAACTCGACCAGCAACCACGTGCTGCAGGCCGTGAGCCTGGGCCGGCCGGCCGACGATGCCGTCGCCGAGATGCGGCGTCTGGGTCTCGCCGAGGCCGATCCGTCGCATGATCTGGAGGGCTGGGACCAGGCCGTGAAGATCGTCATCCTGGCGAACGTCCTGATGGGTCGAAACCTGAAGCCGGCGGACGTCGAGCGCACCCCCCTGGCCTCCGTCGACCCGGCCTGGCTGCGCGGAGAGACCCGGGCCGGCCGGACGGTGCGACTGATCGCGGAGGCGGCGCTCGATGGACCGGCGCGCGTGCGCGCCGAGGGGATGTCGCCGGGGGATTTTCTGGCGTCGCTCCCGGGCGTGTCTCTGGGCCTGACGCTCGACACCGAACTGGCCGGGACCATCAACGTGTCGATCGTCGAGCCGCACGTCGAGCAGACCGCCTACGGCATGCTGGCCGACCTGGTCGCCATCCGTCAGGGACGACGGCTCGTCCCGACCCCGCTTCTGTCCTAGGGATCAGTCACCGTCCGCGCGGTACACCTCCCGGCCGTCGAACAGCGTGAGGAGGACCTTCGCCTTGTGGATGTCGAGCGGCGGCGCCTGGAAGATGTCGGGCTTGAGGATGACCAGGTCGGCCAGCTTCCCTTCCTTGATCGATCCCTTGACGTCCTCCTCGAACGACGCGTAGGCGCCGTTGATCGTGTACGCGGCGATCGCCTGCTCGAGGGTCACGCGCTCCCGCGGGATCCACCCTCCCTCGGGCCGGCCGTCCGTGTCCTGGCGCAGCACCGCGTTGTGCAGGCCGATCATCACGTCCATCGTCACCACCGGCCAGTCGCTGCCGAATGCCAGCCGGCCTCCGCTCAGGGCGATGCTGTTCCAGGCGAAGGCGCGCCCGACCCGCTCGGGGCCGACGTTGACGGCCCACACGTTGAGGAGGTTCGGCTCCGGGTAGGCGTGGTACGGCTGCATGCTGGCGATGACCCCGAGCGAGCCGAAGCGCGGGATGTCGGAGGCGTCGATCGTCTCGATGTGCTCCAGGCGGTGGCGCCGCTTCGGCCCGGGGTGCTCGCGCTCCGCCGCCTCGATTGCGTCGAGCGACAGGCGCACGGCGGCGTCGCCGATGGCGTGGATGTAGATCTGGAAGCCGGCGGCGTCCACCCGCCGCACCATCGCCTGCAGCTGGCGCGCGTCGTAACGGGGCGTCCCCCGGAGCGCCGGGTCGTTGGAGTAGGGAGCGAGCATCGCGGCGGTGTTCGACTCGATGACTCCGTCGGCGAAGAATTTCACGGTGCCGGCGCGCACGAAGTGATCGTGGTGGGCCCGCTGCGCCGCCTGGATCCGCGCGACGAGGGAATCGGTCAATTGGACCGGATTCTCGGGCATCGGAAACGCGGTGGAGGTGCGCACGGTGAGGCGGCCGTCCTTCTGCAGCTCGGCGTACAGATCGATCTCGTCCTGGCCGCCGCTGCAGTTCTGGACGCTCGTGATTCCGAAGCTGTTGGCCAGCCTCATCCCCTTCAGGAGCGCCGCGATCTTCCTGTCGTGCGACGGCTTCGGGAGGACCCGCTCCATGAGCCCCATGGCCCCCTCCTTCAAGGCCCCGGTCGGCTCGCCGGTCTTCCGGTCCTTGACGATCTCCCCCTGGCTCGAGGGCGGCTGCGGCGTGCGGGGCGTGATCTCGGCCGCCCGCAGCGCCGCGCTGTTGCACCAGCCTGAGTGGCCGTCGTAGGAGTACAGGAAGACCGGCCGGCGCGACTCGGCCGCGTCGAGATCCTTGCGACCGGGCAGGCGCTCCGGGAACGTCGAGTACAGCCACCCGGATCCCAGGATCCAGGGTTCGTCGGGATGGTCGGCCGCGTAGCGCCGCACGCGCCCCTGGATCTCGTCCAGGGTCACGGCACCGGTCAGGTCCACCTGGTCCAGGCCGAGCGAGCCGTCCAGGAAATGCGAGTGGGAGTCGTTGAACCCCGGGAGGACGACGCCGCCGCTCGCGTCGTACTCGCGGGTCGACGGCCCCTTGAGGGCCCGGACATCCTTCTCGGCCCCGACCCTGACGATGCGATCGCCGCGCACCGCCACCGCCTCGGCCCACGGCCGCTCCGGCTCGACCGTGTAGACCCGGCCGCCGACGATCAGCAGGTCGGCCGGCGGCTCGGGCGGGGTCGCCGTGCAGCCCGCGGCGAGACACGCCAGGGCGAGCGGGACGAAGGCGCGTGCTATCATCCGCCGCGGCGGAGGTGCGGACTGCTCTCCATCGTCGCCTGCCATCCCGACGGACGGATCGAAGAAGGAATCGCGAAGGATCGGCTGCCCGCCCTCCTCGCCGCCACGGGCACGACGCTCTGGATCGACCTCAGCGGGCCGGGCAAGGACGACTCGGACGTTCTGACCTCGGTGTTCCGGTTTCATCCTCTGACCCTCGAAGACTGCGAATCGCGGCGCCACAACCCGAAGATCGACGACTACGGCTCCTATCTCTTCATCCTGACGCACGGTGTTCATCCCGAAAGCTCGGCGCGCGAGTTCCGCACGCGGCAGCTGTCGTTCTTCCTGGGACCGAACTACCTCGTCACCTACCACGGCGAGAAGTCCAGAAGCGTCGAGGCGGCCCTCGACGGCGTCCGCAAGAACCCGCTCCTCATGGCCCACGGGCCGGGGATGATCCTCTACCGGACGCTCGATCATCAAGTTGATTTGTACCTGCCCCTGATGGAGAACTTCCAGAAGCGGATCGAGGAGATCGAGAAGGCCTGCTTCGAAGCCACGACCTCGGCCATCCTGCAGGATGTCTTTGGCCTGCGCAAGGCGCTGGTCCGTCTGCGCCGCTTCTCCGGTCACCAGCGCGAGACCCTCCTGCGTCTCAGCCGGCGCGAGTTCTCGTTGATCGACGAGCGCAGCGCCATCTACCTGCGCGACGTCTACGACCATCTGGTCCGGATCACCGACCTGGCCGACTCGTACCGCGAGCTGGTCGCGGGTGCTTTGGAGGCCCACCTGTCGATCGTCTCGAACCGGACCAACGAGATCATGCGGGCCCTCACGGTCATCACCACGCTGTTCATGCCGCTGACCCTGATCACCGGTATCTACGGCATGAACTTCCAGGACATGCCGGAGCTCCGCTGGAAGCACGGTTCACTCTTCGCCTACGGCCTGATGGCCGCGGTCGCCGGGCTGATGTACTACCTGTTCCGCCGGCGCGGAATCTTTCGCGGCCCGGGTCGCTGAGGGCCCCCCGCGGCCGCGGCCTTCCGCTCCGACAGGGAGCGCTCCACGACCCGGCTGCCGAGACGGTGCGACGCCTCCTTGCGATCGATGCGTCCGGTCGCGAGCTCGTGCAGGACGACCGCCTTGTAGATCTCGAGCAGACCGCGGCGCAGCGCCTTGCCCAGGATCTCCACCTCGTCCGCCTTCAGGCGATCGCACACGTAGGACAGCTCCTCGCCGATCGGCCTGCGGTAGGTCTCTTCGAGGCTCTTCATCCGTCCCTCGTCGCCGTCGCGCCGGGTCCACGGCGTCGGCGCATCTTCGCACACGGGGCCGTCCCGCGCCAGACCTGCCGGCCCCTGGGGGACGGCTGAGGCCGCCGGCAGATTGGCGACAGTCAAGGCGCTGCACCAGCGCCCCTCGATCGCAGATTGGCCGCTGACACAGGTCCCGGTTCGGGTGGACAATAGGCCATGAGGCGCCCGGCCATGATCGTCCGACGGTTCCAACTCCTGAGTCTGGCCTTCGTGACTCTTCTGCTCTCCTTCGGTTCCATCGGCGCGCCGCGCGCCGGTGAACCGGCCGTCTCCACGCCCCCGCCGGCCACGACTCCTTTGCGCGAGTACGTGAGGGTGGTCCAGAGGCCCTACCTCCGGGTCGGACTGACGGTGACCGTGGTCGACCGGCAGGGGAAGCCGGTGCGCGGCCTGTCACGGGACGACTTCCGCGTGCTGGAGGACGGCGAGGAGATGGAGCTGGCCGATTTCGGCCCGGAGGGGACGCGACGCGACCGGCCGCTGTCGGTCGCCGTGCTCCTCGATCTGTCCTACAGCATGGGGAGCCAGGTGAAGAAGGTGCGCGAGGCGGCGCAGGCGCTCCTGGCGACACTGCGGCCGGGGGACGAGATCATGGTCGCCAAGTTCAACGACGATCTGACCGTCCTGCAGAATTTCACCGGCGACCCGGGCGATCCGGAAAAGACCCTGAAGCGGGTCGGCACCGCCTTCGGCGGCACGGCGATCTTCCGATCCATCGAGACGACGCTGCGCGACCTGCGCTCCCGCGCGGGACGCAAGGTGATCCTGGTCGTCAGCGACGGTCTGGACAACGACATCGAGCGCGGCGGCTCGGTCTTCCAGTCGCTCTACCTGCAGGACCTGATCCGGCTGTGCTTCAGGACCGGGACGACGGTCTACGGCGTCCGTCCGGGGATGAGCACGACCTCCTGGCTGCCGTTCGAAGGATTCGTCGAAGAGACGGGCGGCCGCCTCCTCTACACCGGGGGGGATCTCGAGACGCTCTTCGCCCGCCTGGGCGAGGAGTTCAGGAGCCAGTATTACGTGGGGTACG
>WNGH01000187.1_pt1 | contig 92313 bp, 91 predicted proteins | sample 5400631 | NCBI WGS metagenome assembly WNGH01 (sample SAMN13153373, study PRJNA577476) | soil metagenome | isolation source: 115 cm soil or saprolite under Garry oak tree replicate 1 | place: USA:California | collected 2016-06-15
GGCTGCGAGGCGCCGCGACGACCGCGATGTGAGTCATCGCGGAGGAGCGGCAACGACGCAGACGGCCCCGCGCCGCCGCGAACCCGCAGGGCACATGGGGATTGCGGCCCCATGCTTCGTTCCTCGTCGTCAACGATGCAACCAGCATCGATTCCTCCTCGCGCCTCGCCTGGGACTCGCAAGCCCCATGTGCGCGGCCCATGCTATTACTCGGACAGGCTCCTACAGATCTCCGAATCGTGAGACGATCCGCCGCTCGGTTCCGCGGACGTAGAGACGTGGCACACGGGAGCCGATCCCGCACAGAACCTCCCAGGAAATCGTCTCGGCCCACTCGGCGACCTGGTCGGCGCCGAGCGTCTCCTCTCCGGACGCGCCGATCACCGTGACCTCGTCTCCCAGCGCGGCCGCGGGGACGTCCGTCACATCGACGGTCGTCAGGTCCATGCTGACTCGACCGACGATGGGGGCCCGACGGCCGCGAACCAGGACGTGGCCGCGGTTGGACACCAGGCGCGGAAGCCCGTCGTCGTAGCCGAGCGCCAGAGAGGCCACCCGGGCGGGGCGGAGCGCCTTATAGGTGCGCCCGTAACCCAGGGTGGTCCCCGGGCGGATATCCTTTATATAGATGATGCGGGTCCTGAGAGCCAGGACCGGGCGGACCGGAAGCGGCGTCATCCGGGACGACGGGGGATATCCGTAAAGGATCAGGCCCGGACGGACGAGAGTCATCCAGGCCGGGGGATGGTCCATGATGGCGGCGCTGTTGGCGAGGTGGATCTCGTCCGCCCTCAGCCCCGCGGCCCGGATGGCCCCGATCGCCTCCTGGAACAGGCGGGTCTGCTCGCGCGTGAACGGGTCGGCGGGGTCGTCGGCCACGGCGAAGTGGGAGAAGGCCCCCGTCAGCCGGATCGAGGAGGCCTTGCCGAGGATGTCCAGGAACGCCGTGACCTCCTCGGCGGGAACACCGAGACGGCCCATCCCGCTGTCAATTTTCAGATGAGCCGCCGCGACCACTCCCCGCCGAGCCGCCGTTGACGACAGCGATTCCACCTGGTCGCGCCGGTAGATTGCCGGGATCAGATCGTGCTGCAGCAGGAGGTCGGCCTGCGCCGGAGCGAATCCGCCCAGCACCAGGATCGGAGATCGGATCCCCGCCCGGCGCAGCTCGATCCCTTCTTCGGGGATCGCCACACCGAACCGTTCGACTCCGTCCTCCTGCAGGGCGCGCGCCACCTCGACGGCGCCGTGCCCGTACGCGTCGGCCTTGACCACGGCCAGGACGGGCCGGCCGCCGACGCGCCGACGCACCGCCCCGAGGTTGGCCGCCAGGATGCCGAGGTCGATCTCCGCCCAGGTGGGCCGGTGCGTGTCGAGGCTCGCCATCACCCGGGCTGACGCTCCAGATCCTCGAAGCGTGTGTACTCGCGGATGAACGCCATGTCGAACTCGGCCGTCGGACCGTTCCTCTGCTTGCCGATGATCACCGTGGCGATGCCGCGGTTTTCCTCCGTCGGCTTGTACATCTCCTCGCGGTACAGGAGGAGGACGACGTCGGCGTCCTGCTCGATCGCCCCCGATTCGCGCAGGTCCGAGAGCTGCGGCCGGCCTTTCTCGCCGCGCTGCTCGGGGGCGCGCGACAGCTGCGAGACGGCGATGACCGGCACGTTGAGCTCTTTCGCGAGCTCCTTCAGCGAGCGGGAGATCTCCGCCATCTCCTGCTGCCGGTTCTCGAAGCGTCCCCGGCTCCGGATGAGCTGCATGTAGTCGATGACCACCAGATCGAGCCCCTGCTCCATCTTCAGTCGACGGCTCTGGGCGCGCATCTCGAGGACGGAGATCCCCGCCTTGTCGTCGATGAACGCGCGGGCCGCGGCCAGCTCGCCGAACGCCCGGGTGAGCTGCTTCCATTCCTCCTTGGTCAGTCGTCCGGTGCGCAGGCGGTGGCTGTCGACCCTGGCCAGGCCGGTCAGCATCCGCAGAAAGAGCTGCTCGCGCGTCATCTCCAGCGAGAAGATGCCGACGCGCTTCCCTTCACGCAGCCCGACGTGCTGAGCGATGTTGAGGGCGAACGAGGTCTTCCCCATGCCGGGACGGGCCGCCAGCACGATCAGATCGGCCGCCTGCAGGCCGGAGGTGTACTCGTCCAGCAGCCGGTACCCGGTGGCGAGACCGGTGATCAGCTCGCGCCTCTCGGCGAGCTCCTCGATCGCCTTCAGGCTCTGGTCGGCGATCGTCTTCATCGGGACGAACCCTTCGCGCAGCCGGTCCTGGGCGATCTGGAAGATCATGCGCTCCGACTGATCGAGGATGTCGTCGGGATCCTGGCTGGCCTCGTAAGCGGTCGAGACGATCCGGCCGCCCGCCACGATGAGATTGCGCAGGATCGACTTCTCCTTGACGATCCGGGCGTAGTACTCCACGTTCGCCGAGCGCGGCACCCCGTCCAGAAGGGACGCGATATAGGCCGGACCGCCCACCGCCTCCAGGACGCCGGCACGCGACAGCTCCTCCTTGACGGTGACCGGATCGATCGCGGTCGTCTTCTCCGAGAGATCGGACATCACCTTGAAGATCTTCCGGTGCGGCTCCCGGTAGAAATCCTCCTCCTTGAGGATCTCCTGGGCGCGGTTGATGGCGGTGTTTTCGATGAGGATGGCGCCGAGGACGGAGCGCTCGGCCTCGACGCTGCAGGGGATGTCTTTCTCGAGAGTGATGTCGCCGGGCATCCGGTCTCCGAACCGCGCGGGGCTGTATCGTAGCACGCGTTGTTGCGTGGCGATCCGCGGCTTTGTTAAGATCACGGCGGGTCGGAGTGGTTCGGATGGTCGCTGCCCGGGGGAAACCCCGGGGAGAGGAAAGTCCGAACTCCACAGGGCATTGCGCTGGGTAACACCCAGTCCCGGTGACGGGAAGGAAAGTGCCACAGAAAACAGACCGCCGGGACGGGAGGCCAGTCCTTCCGTCGCGGTAAGGGTGAAACGGTGGGGTAAGAGCCCACCAGCGCCCCGGGTGACCGGGGCGGCTCGGCAAACCCCGCAAGGAGCAAGGCCAAATAGGGGAGCGCTCACGGGTGGCCCGCCCGCAAGCTCCCGGGTAGGTCGCTTGGCCCCCGGGCCGGGGACCGCAGATGTCGCAGGTCTCGCGGGTCCGGGACGCCGCCCGCGCGGGTAACCGCGCGGGTAGAGGAATGACCATCGGCCGCCGAAAACGGCGGCAACAGGATTCGGCTTACGGATCACTCCGGCCCAATCTCGAAGCGGCAGGCGCACGTACCGTTTTTCCCAGGTGAGAGTCCGCCATGCCCGCGTCTGACCCGCTGAGAGCCCGGCTCGAGCGCGCGGTCGCCCGCCTGCGTCCTTCGGTGGACGCGCTCAGCCGGTCGCTGCACCGTCGCGCCGAGCTCAGCCTGGAAGAATTCGAATCGTCCCGTCTGGTGGCGCGCTTCCTCGAGCGCGAGGGCTTCACGGTGCGCCGCGGAGTCGCCGGGCTGCCGACGGCGTTTCTGGCGCGCCGGAGGCTCGGGCGCGGCGGACCGCGGCTCGCCTTCCTGGCGGAGTACGATGCGCTGCCGGGGATCGGACACGCCTGCGGTCACAATCTCATCGGCGCCGCGGCCGCGGGCGCGGGCGCCGCGCTGGCGCGCGCCCTCTCGGGATCGCCGGGCGAGATCCTCGTGGTCGGCACACCCGCGGAAGAGACTATCGGCGGCAAAGTGCTGATGACCGAGAAGGGGGTGTTCCGCGGTGTCGACTGCGCCCTCATGTTTCATCCTTCGACGGAGAACCGCGTCTACACCACCTCGCTCGCCTGCCATTCTCTCCAGGTGACGTTCCATGGACGCTCGTCGCACGCCGTCTCGTCGCCCGAGAAGGGGATCAACGCCCTCGACGCCCTGATCCGGCTGTTCATTGAAGTGCACCGGCTGCGGCACCGCCTGCCGCGCGAAGTGCGCATGCCGGGCGTGATCATCGAGGGCGGGAAACGGGCCAACATCGTTCCGGACCGGGCCGTGGGCCGGTTCACCCTGCGGGCGCGGGACCTGGCCACCCTGGCGCGGGTGGAGGATCGTTTCCGCGGCGCGGTGAGCGGCGCGGCGCGGCTCACGGGCGCCCGCTATTCGATCCGGTCGCTCGACCACCCCTACGCGGAGATGATCACCAACCGGGTGCTGGCCGACCTCTTCAAGAGGGAGCTGCGGAGGCTGGGCCGGAGGACCGTCGATGCCCCGCGCAAGAAGATGGGCTCGCTCGACATGGGCAACGTCAGCCAGGTCGTGCCCTCGATCCATCCCTACGTCGCCATCGCGCCGCGCTCGGTCCCGCTGCACTCGCGCGGTTTCGCGCGGCTCGCGGGCGGACCACGCGGCCGCTCCGGCCTGCGCGTGGCGATGCGGGCCCTGGCGAGGGTCGGATTCGTGGTGATGGCGGATCACGACACGCTGCGGCGGGCCCGGCACGAGTTCCAGATCTTCCTCCGGAGCGTCCGGCGGAGGAAACGTTGAAGCCGCTCCTGCCGCCGCCTCTGCAACCGGGCGACCGGATCGGTGTCGCCGCTCCGGGCGGGCCGATCCGTGCGGAGGCGCTCGGGCGCGGCCTGTCCTACCTCGAGGCGCGCGGATTCCTGCCGGTCCTCGGGAGGAACCTGCATCGGCGCAAGGCCTACCTGGCGGGCACCGATCGCGAGAGACTCGAGGATCTCGCCGCCTTCGTGGAGGACCCGACGATCAGGGGCATCTGGTGCGCGCGCGGCGGATACGGCAGCGCCCGCCTCGTCGCCGGGCTGGATCTGGATCCCCTGCGGCGGCACCCGAAGGCGTTGATCGGCTACAGCGACATCACGATCCTGCACGCGGCGGTCCTGAGAACGGCGCGACTGGCCAGCTGGCACGGGCCGCTGGTTTCCGAGCTGGGAGACCCCGCCCTGTTCGACGAGGCGTTTCTCTGGAAGGCCCTGTCGGGGGGAGGGAGCGACCTGTCCTGGCCGCTCCCGGCATCGTCGATCCACACCGCAGGCGACGGGGAGGGGACTCTCGTCGGAGGCTGCCTGTCGCTCCTGGTCGGCCTGGTGGGGACGCCCTACGAGCCGCCGCTGGACGGGGCGATCCTGTTCTGGGAGGAGGTCCACGAGGAGCCGTACCGGATCGATCGGATGCTAGGCCACCTCCGGCTGTCCGGACGGTTGAAGAACCTGCGCGGGATGGTCGTCGGGCGCCTGATCGATTGCGCGGCCCAGGATCCTGAAAACGACATGCCGCTGCGCGACATCCTGGACAGGCACCTCGAGGGGACTCGATTCCCGGTGGTCATCGACTTCCCGGCGGGTCACTGCGCCGGTAAGACCACGCTACCCCTCGGACGAACCGTGAGGCTCGACACGGCGTCGCTCTGTCTCGCCGTCAGCGGACCGTAAAGAAGACATCGCGGTCCAGCTCCTTCCCGCCGATCTTGTCGAGGAGCTTCATCTCCATTTTGAAGTCGACCGGCAGAGGCTGGTTCGGCGCCAGGAGATCCTTCAGGTCGATCGAGTAGAGATCGACCTGGCCGGCGAGCGGGCGGACCACCGGCGGCCGGTAGCGTTTCCAGCCGGCTCCGTCCTTCAGGAAGAACGTGACGGTCGATTCCAGGCTGGGGCGGTGGGCGGCCGGGTCGGTCGCGGGGTTGTAGACCTGGTAGTAGAAGGTCACCGCCTCGCTCTTCGTCAGGACGGCGGAGGCGCGCGGCACGAGACGGAACGACCCCAGGACGTAGGGTCCGGCGTGCGTCTTCTCGTCGGGGTCCTGGCCGGGATCGAGGTGCTTGAATCCGGCGAGCAGCGCCACGCTGCTCATGCGCAGGTCCTTCTCTCTGAAATCCGGCACGTCGATCGTCTTGACCAGCGTTCCCATCTGCCCGGGGACGACCTTGTCCTCGACCGCGACGGCGAGCCGGTAGCTGCCCGGCGCCAGATTGTGACGCGCCTGGTAGACGAAAGACGCCGGCGGCGCCTCGCCGGGGGACGACGGGACGAAGGGGAGGTCGCCGGTGAGGTTGACCGGCTTTCCCTCGCCCGCCGGCTCGATGCGCGCGAACGGGTGCAGGGCGGCGTCGCCGCTCCCGTGGGCCGCCTCGCGCGGGGTCTCGATCGTGATGACGCTCAGCGTCGTGCCGTCCGCGGCGGCGTACGAGTCGATGCCGATCTGGAATGGCACGTCGGTCCGGCCGCCCCCCTTGGCGAGGAGATCCTGGAGGATCGGGATCTGTCGCTTGCTCTCGGGCGTCAGGTCCTCCTCCGGCTTCCGGGTCGTCGCGGTCGGGACGTCCGGCAGGGCCTCCGCCGTCTGCGCCGCGGGGATTTTCCAGCCGATACCGCGCGTCTCGGGGTGGGTCGCGACATACTCCTCGAGCTTCTTGCGGTCCAGGAGGAGCGGCGCCGCCCCGCCGCCCGCGAACATCAGATCGAGGTGCGCCTTGATCCCGGTGACTTCGTTCGGGTCGTAGGTCCAGATGTTCCGACCGCGCGTGTCCTTGTCCGCCTTGGTGGGGGACCCCAGCAGGAGGTAGGTGCGTCCCATGTCCGTGAGGCAGCCCGGGTCGGTGATCGATTTGAACCTCTTGTCCGCCTCCTCGACCTTTTTCCAGAAAACCGCCTGATATTCGTTTTCCGGCGTCCCCGGCGTGGGATCGCGCTTGTCCCAGAACGCCTTGACGAAGGAGGCGCGCTCCTCGTCGGTGTGCAGCTTCTTCCACTCCTTCTCCTCGTCGTCGGTCATGATCCACTTCACCGGACCCTTGCCCCAGTCCTTCCCCGGCGTCTTGTAGTCGGGGGGGCCGGCGGCAAGCACAAGGACGGCGGCGAGCAGCAGGAACAGGGTCTCGAAACGGCGGAAGATCGTCATCATCACCTCGTGAGTGTCTCGATCCTGCGTCCCGGGAGGTGCGAGATTATACCGGCCGTCTTTGGGCCGGTCAAACGGTCCGGGGTCCGGAGCGGAGGGCGGCTATAATGCGCCGGGTGCGGGTGGCCGGACGTGCGTAACCTCAGGATCCTCGTGTCGTACGTCGGCACGCGCTTCGCCGGTTGGCAGGTCCAGCCGGGATGTCCGACGGTGCAGGGGATCCTCGAGGAGCGCATCGGCAGGATGCTGCAGGAGTCTGTGCGAATAGCCGGGGCGGGCCGCACGGACGCCGGCGTGCACGCCCGCGGCCAGGTAGGCAATTTCGTGACCGGCGGGCGCATCCCGGTAGAGGGACTGCGGCGCGGATTGAACGCCCGGCTCCCCGTGGACATCGCCGTGATGCGCGTCGAGGAGGTGCCGGAGTCCTTCCACGCGCGGGCCGACGCGCGCGGCAAGGAGTATCTCTACCGGGTCTCGCGGGCGGAGGTCGTTTCTCCATTCGACGCCCCCTTTGTCGCGCACGTGCGGGGGCGGCTCGATGTCGAGGCGATGCGCAGGGCCGCCGCGCACTTCGTGGGGACGCACGACTTCACCTCGTTCTGTCCCGCGAAATCCGAGATCGAGGACAAGGTCCGCACCCTGACGCTGTCGGAGGTCACGGAGCACGGTCCGGAAGTGCATTACCGCGTCGTGGGAAACGGGTTCCTGCGTCACATGGTGCGCACGCTCGCCGGCACCCTGCTCCTCGCCGGACGGGGACAGCTGGACGCAGGCGCCGTCCCACAGATCCTTGCGGCCAGGGACCGCGGGCGCGCGGGGCCGGTCGCCCCGGCGCGCGGACTCTGCCTCGAGAGGGTCCTCTACGAGGAGAGAACGTGAGCCGCCGGCATTCCTTGCTCCCTCAGTCGAGCGTGTGTTACGATTCGAGCGCACTCCGCGTGGGAGCGACGACCCCCTCCATGTCCCATCCGGCACGAGATTTGGCAGGACTCATCACGAAAGGATCGCCCGAGGAACAGCTCCTCGCGCAGATCGATTTCGCGCGTCTGCCGCGTCACATCGCCATCATCATGGACGGGAACGGGCGATGGGCCCGGATGCGGAGCCTGCCGCGCGTCGCCGGCCACCGGGCCGGCATCGCGGCCGTGCGCGACGTGGTCGAGACCTCGGCGCGCCTGGGCTGCCAGGTGCTGACGCTCTACGCGTTCTCCGTCGAGAACTGGAAGCGGCCGCGGCGCGAGATCGACACGTTGATGGGTCTCCTGCGCGAATATCTGAAAAAGGAAATCGACACGCTGCAGAGCAACAACATCGCCTTCAACGTCATCGGGCGGATGGACGAGCTCGGCCCGACGATCCAGAAGGAGCTCCAGGAAGGGATGCTGGCGACGCGGGAGAACACGGGGCTGCTGTTCAACATCGCCCTGTCCTACGGCGGCAGGGCCGAAATCGTGGATGCGGTCAACCGGATCCTGGCCGACCGCCGCATGGCCGGCGCCTCGGCAGCGGCGGTCGACGAGGCCGCGTTCTCGCGCTACCTCTATACCGCCGGCCAGCCCGACCCGGACCTCCTCATCCGCACTTCGGGAGAGCTGCGCATCAGCAACTTCCTGCTGTGGCAGATCGCCTACGCCGAGATCTGGGTGACCGAGACCCTGTGGCCCGACTTCCGCAAGCGAGAGCTTCTGCAGGCCATCGTGGACTACCAGAAGCGCGAGCGGCGCTACGGCCGGGTCGTGGGCGCCGAGCCCGAGGCGATCAGCCTGTCGCCCGGCAAGGCCGGCGTCTGAGCCGGCCCGAGTGAAAGCCGCCCCGGATCCCCGATGAAGCGCGTCCTCTCCGCCGCCGTCTTTCTTCCTGTGTTCTGGGTCATCGTGAAGTTCCGGCCGGAGACCTACGAGATCCTGGTCGCCCTGGCGGCTCTCCTCGCCCTGCGCGAGTTGTTCCGTCTCGCCTCGGCGAGCGGTCAGCGCTGCCATCGCCTCCTCGGGACGCTCGTGACCCTCCTGGTCATCGCATCGTTCGCATTCACCGGGTTCGATATCCGCTACGCCCTGGCCTTCGCGCTGATCGTCCTGCCGATCGCCTCTCTCTGGCGCGGCGGGGAGTGGGGACCGGCGCTCGCCGATATCGGCACCACGCTCTTCATCGCCCTGTTCACCGGCGTGCTGTTCGGATACCTAATAGACCTGAGAACCGTCCACGATCCGCCCAAGGGGGACGAGGCCGGCTCCGACCTGGTCCTGCTGCTGTTCTTCGTGGTGTGGACCAGCGACACCGCCGCCTACTACATCGGAACGACCTTCGGCCGCCGACCTCTGGCGCCGCGGGTCAGTCCCAAGAAGACGGTGGAAGGAGCGGTGGGCGGCGTGATGGGAGCGCTCCTCGCGGCCTTCGTGGCCAGCGTCTGGTTCTACAGGCGACTGAGCGTCGTGGACTGCGTCGTGCTGGGCCTGGCGCTCGGGACCATCGGGCTTCTGGGGGACCTCGTCGAATCCATGCTCAAGCGCGGGGCGGGGATGAAGGACAGCGCCTCGCTCGTCCCCGGCCATGGGGGAATCCTGGATCGGGTCGATTCCCTCCTGTACGCCGGTCCGGTCCTCTACTACTATTACCTCTTTGCGATGAGGGCACACTGATGGCCGGGAACGCGCGCCGCGCGGTGGCCGTGCTGGGATCGACCGGCTCGGTCGGGGTGCAGACGCTCGACCTGATCTCCTCCCTTCCGGAGCGCTTCGAGGTCGTCGCGCTCGCGGCCGGCCGGAACGCCGGGCTGCTCGCCCGGCAGATCGAGACGCACCGTCCGCGCCTGGCGGCGATCGCCGACGCCGGGAGCGCCGGGTTGCTCGAGGAAGCGGCGCGGCAGGCGCGCTGCGAGGTCCTGACGGGGCAGGAGGGCCTGCTTGCGGCCGCGGCCTTCGCGGCGGCCGACATCGTCGTGGCGGCCGTGGTGGGGGCCGCCGGCCTGCCGGCGACGCACGCGGCGCTCAAGGCCGGCAAGACGGTGGCGCTGGCCAACAAGGAGAGCCTGGTGATGGCCGGGGAGCTCCTGCAGGCGGTCGCCCGCGAGACGGGCGCCGTGCTCCTCCCCGTGGACAGCGAGCACTCGGCGGTGCACCAGTGCCTGCGCGGCGCGCGCCCGGAGGACGTGGCACGGGTGGTCCTGACGGCCTCCGGAGGTCCGTTTCGCACCACCCCCCTGGAGGACCTGTCGCGCGTGACCCCCGAGCAGGCGCTGCGTCATCCGGTGTGGGCCATGGGGAAGAAGATCAGCATCGACAGCGCCACGCTCATGAACAAGGGGCTCGAGGTGATCGAGGCGCGCTGGCTGTTCGACCTCGCGGCCGAGAGGGTCGGGGTCGTGCTCCACCCGCAGGGCCTGGTGCACTCGCTGGTCGAGATGGTGGACGGCTCCGTCCTCTGCCAGGTCGGTCTGCCCGACATGCGGGGGCCGATCCAGTACGCGCTCGGCTACCCGGAGCGCTTCCAGGGACCGGTGAAGGCGCCCGACCTGGCGGAGCGTCCTCCGCTGGAATTCTTTCCGGTCGACGGGCGGCGATTCCCGAGTCTTGATCTCGCCTACGGCGCCTTGCGCGCCGGCGGGACGGCTCCGTCCGTCCTGAACGCCGCCAACGAAATCGCGGTCCAGAATTTCCTGTCCGGCCGCCTGTCGTTCCCGGGCATCCCGCGGCTGGTCGGAGAGGTCCTCGAGCGTCACCGCCCGTCGCCCGTCACTTCGCTTTCGACCGTTCTTCAAGCCGACGCCTGGGCGCGAGACGTCGCCGAGGAGATCCTTTTGCAGGGAGGTGCGCGTTGAGCTTCATCTTTGAGCACATCAGCTGGATCTGGCAGTTCGCGCTGCCGTTCGTGGTCGTCCTGGGGGTCGTGGTCCTGTTCCACGAGTTCGGGCACTACGTCGTCGCCAAGTGGCTCGGCGTCACGGTGGAGGTCTTTTCGATCGGGTTCGGTCCGCGCATCTTCGGCTGGAGCCGCGGCGGGACCGACTACCGCGTGTCCTGGGTGCCGCTGGGCGGCTATGTGAAGCTGAAGGGGGAGACCCCCGACGAGAGCGGCGGGCCGCACGATCCCGGCGATCTCATGTCCCGCTCGCGCTTTCAGCGGTTTCTCGTGTTCGTCATGGGCGCGGTGTTCAACCTGATCACGGCGTACGTCCTGACGGTGGCGATTCTCCTGATGGGCATCCAGGAGCCGATCTATCCGTACCAGCCCCCGGTGGTCGGCGAGGTCGATCCCGACTCCGCGGCGGTCCAGGCCGCCATTCAGCCGGGCGACCGGATCCTCAGTTTCGGGGGGCAGCCCGTGGCGACCTGGAAGGATCTCGAGTGGGCCATCCTCCTGAGCCCCGGACAGACCAAGGAGGTCGTGCTCGAACGCTCGGGCCAGAGGATGACGGCGCAGCTGACGATCAAGGCCGACAGGCGCAACAGCATCGGCATCCCTCCGATAGCCCCCGCCACGGATGTCCTGGTCAGCGAGCCCCAGCCCGGACGACCGGCCGAGAAGGCCGATCTGCGCAACGGCGACCGGATCGTTTCGATCGACGGTGAGCCGATGACGACCATTTCGAAGGTGATCAAGACCATCCAGGGGTCCCCCGGCAAGCCGCTCCATTTCGTCATCGAGCGCGGCGGCCAGAGGATCGAGAAGGTCATCACCCCGGTGCGCGACAACGACAAGGGGGTCATCGGGTTCCTCCCGTCGGTCCCCACGATCACCCGGACGTATGGCCTGTTCGACGCCCTGGGCGGCGCGCTGCGCCGGAACCTCGACGGCGCCTCGCTGATGTTCCTGACGCTCAAGAAGCTGTTCCTGGGAGAGCTGTCGCTGCGCTCCTTCTCGGGGCCGATCGGCCTCTATCTCGCGTCCGGCGTGTCCGCCCAGGAGGGTCTGACCCATTTCCTCGAATTCATCGCGTTCGTGAGCCTGCAGCTCGGGATCATCAATCTGTTCCCGATCCCTCCCCTGGACGGGGGACACGTGTTCACGCTTCTGATCGAGGGGACGATCAGGCGCGACCTCTCGGTCCAGCTCAAGGAGCGGGTCATACAGGCCGGGCTCGTTCTCCTCCTCCTGTTCATGGCCACCGTCATCTACCTCGACATCAGCAAGCTGTTCCCGCGCTGAAGGAGACGGACTCCGTGCCCGCCGCGAAACGGGACCACACGATCCTCTTCACACCCGGCCCCACCGAGGTCTCGCCCGAGATCCTGCGCGAGATGGCCCGCCCAGTCATCGGTCACCGCGGCGCCCTGATGCAGGAGCTGATCCGCGATCTGCTCCCTCGCCTGCGGACGGTGTTCGGGACGCGCGCGCACGACGTCTTCCTGACCGCCTGCTCGGCGACCGGGCTGTGGGAGGCGGCCCTGCGGAACTGCGTGGCGCGCCGCGTTCTCGTTCCCGTGTGCGGGGCGTTCTCGGAACGCTTCTACGAGGTGGCCCTGGCCTGCGGACTCGACGCCGACCCGCTGCACGTCGAGCCGGGCAGGGCGATCCCGGCGCAGGCCGTCGCCGACCACCTCGCCACCGGGCGCTATGACGCCCTGGCGCTGGTCCACAACGAGACCGCGACCGGCGTGGTGAATCCGCTGCCGGACATCGCCGAGGCGGTGCGCCGTCAGGCGGACGTGCTCCTGCTGGTGGATGCCGTGTCTTCCCTCGGGGGCATGCCGGTGGACGTGGACAGGAACGGCATCGACGTCTGCCTGGCCTCGGTGCAGAAATGTCTGGCCCTGCCGCCGGGGTTCTCGGTCTGCGCCGTGTCGCCCCGGGCGCTGGAGCGCTCGGCCCGGCGCGCGGGGAAGGGGTACTACTTCGATTTCCTGCGGCTGAAGAGCTGCTTCGACAAGGGCACGCCGATGGCCACGCCCTCCGTGAGCCACATGTTCGCCCTGCGCGCGCAGATGAAGCGCATCGAAGCGGAGGGCCTGGAGGCGCGCTACCAGCGCCACCGCGCCATGGCCGACACGACGCGAGCCTGGGCGGCGGCGCGCTTCGGTCTGTTCGCCGAGGAGAAGGCGCGCTCCAACACCATCACCTGCGTGGCCAACACCCGGAGGATGGACTTGGCGCGGTTCGTCGCGGCCCTGGCCGCGCGCGGCTTCGGTATCGGCAACGGCTACGGGAAGCTCAAGGAGCTGACCTTCCGCATCGGACACATGGGGGACCACACCGTCGCGGGGATCGAGGAGCTGCAGGCCGCGATGGACGACGTCCTCAAGGAGGTCGCGGCGTGAAAGTCCTGATAGCCGACACCATCCTGCCGGTGTGCTCGGAGGTCCTGAAGCGTGCGGGGATCGAGGCCGATCATCGCCCGGGGATCACCGGAAGCGACCTGCTGGCGGCGGTCGCCGATGTCGAGGGGATCGTGGTGCGCTCCGACACCCGCATCACCGAGGAGGTGATGCGCAGGGCCCCGAGGCTGCGCGTCGTCGGCCGGGCGGGCGCGGGGGTGGACAACATCGACGTCGCGGCCGCCACCAAGCGCGGCATCGTCGTGATGAACGCGCCGGGCGAGAACACCATCTCGGCGGCCGAGCACACGCTGTCGCTCATGCTCGCCCTGGCGCGGCAGATCCCGCTGGCGGACCGCTCCATGAAGGCCGGACGCTGGGACCGCGGCCGGATCCTGGGTGTGGAGCTGTCCGGCAAGACCCTCGGTGTCCTCGGTCTCGGAAAGGTCGGCCGCGAGGTGGCGGCGCGGGCGCGCGCCTTCGGCATGGAGGTGATCGGATTCGACCCGGTCCTGTCGGAGGAGGTGGCCGCGCGCCTCGGGGTGGCCCTGGTCCCGATCGAGACGGTCTACGAGCGCTCCGACTTCATCACGCTGCACCTGCCGCTGACGGACGGGACGCGGCATCTCATCGGCAGGGACGAGCTGGCGCGCTGCCGGAAGGGCCTGCGCATCCTGAACGTCGCGCGCGGCGGGATCATCGACGAGGCGGCCCTCTGCGAGGCCCTGCGCGACGGTCACGTGGCGGGAGCCGCCCTCGACGTCTTCGAGAACGAGCCGCCCACCGGCAGCGCGCTGCTGTCGTTCGACTCGGTGATCCTGACGCCCCACCTGGGCGCCTCCACGCAGGAGGCGCAGGAGAAGGTCGCGGTGCGGATCGCCGAGCAGATCGCGGCCTACCTGAAAGACAATCTCGTGACCAACGCTGTCAACATGGAGGGGATCGATCCCCGCCTGCTGCCGGCGCTGCAGCCGTACCGCGATCTCTGCGAGCGGCTCGGAAAGCTCCTGTCGTCCCTGGCGCGCGGGCCGGTCGGCGAGGTGGCCCTGGAGTACTCGGGGAGCGTGCAGGACTATCCCATGCGCCCGCTGACCGCGTCGTTCCTCAAGGGCTTCCTGCAGTCCAAGCTCTCGGACCCGGTCAACGTGGTCAACGCCCAGATCCTGGCGAGGGAGGCGGGGATCAGGGTCCTGGAGGTCCGCGCGGCCGAGCCGCAGGACTTCACGGCGCTCATCACCGCCACCCTGCGCGGCCGCGACGGCGAGCGCTCGGCGGCGGGGGCCCTGTTCGGCAAGCGCGAGCCGCGCCTGGTCCGCCTCGATGAGTTCCACCTCGACGCCCTTCCCAAGGGGGACATGCTGATCGTCAGCAACGACGACCGTCCGGGCATGGTCGGTCGCATCGGCTCGGCGATCGGCGCCGCGTCCGTGAACATCGCCTACCTCTCCCTCGGCCGCGATCGCTCCGGCGGCCGGGCCATCGCCGTGTTCAACCTCGACTCGTCCGTCCCCGACGACCTGCTGCGGGACATCGCAGCGATCGGCGGCGTTCTCTGGGCGGAGCGCGTCACCCTCTAGAGCTCGAAGAGCGCACCGATCCCCGCCAGAAGAGCCTGGGCGTCCCCCGGAAATCATTCCCTCGCCGTCGATGTCGCAAGCGCGTCGATGAGCTCGGAGGGTCGGCGTCTCGAACTGTCCGATGGAGGACAGGCCGACTCGGGCCGCGGCCGCGGGAGGACAGGCGCACGACGATGACGCTCGCTGGCGACGAAGTCATAGCGCCGCCCGGACCGGCCCGAAAGTCGCGGCGGAGAAGGCGTGCAGAGGAGCGGGGAGCGCGCAGAGCGTCGGGGCGGATGGCCTGGCACAGAGTGTGCACCTGCATCCACGCGTGACGACAGATCGCGCGTGGAGCGGAATCATGAGCTTGGGGGAGACATGGGATGAGTCACAACAACCGATCGGCTCTCCATCCCGGAGATTCATCCCATTCCACGACGCGGGTGGGGGATCCGATGATCCCCCCTCCCCCAAGATTTTTCCTTCACCCAAGGAGGTTCCATGAGACGGCAGAGTCTCCTGTTCGTGGGAGCGGTCCTGGTGTTCGCGCTTGCGGTCCTGGCCTTCGCGCCCGGGACCGCCCGGGGAGCGGCCCCGCAGGCCGCGGCGCCCGGAGAGAAGGTGAACATCAACACGGCCGGCGTGGACGAGCTGGTGGCGCTCCCGGGGATCGGGCGCGCCTACGCGGAGAGGATCGTCGAATACCGCCAGAAGAACGGCCCGTTCAAGAAGGTCGAGGACATCCTGAACGTCCGTGGGATCGGCGAGAAGACCTTCGAGCGGATCCGGGACAGGCTGACCATCGGCAAGAGCTGAGGACCCGCCTGCGGGGCGAGGGCGGCTTCTCCCTGCCGGAGACCGTTCTCGCCCTCTTCCTTCTCGGTCTTCTGGCCGCGGCGGCGACCCCGGCGCTGTTCGCCGCCCTGTCGCGCGGACGGGTGACGGCGGCGGCGCGCGAGCTCGGGCAGGAGATGGCCCGCCTCCGTTCGGAGGCGATCGCCTCGCGGCGCGACGTGGCCATGCGCCTCACCTGGTCGGGAGGCCGCTACGTCTACGCGTTCTATGCCGACGGGGACGGCGACGGCGTCCGCTCGGACGACATCGCCTCGGGCCGTGATACGGTCCTCGGCGCCGGTCGCGACCTCCCCTCGCGTTACGAGGGGATCGATTTCAGGCTGCCGGACGTGTCGATCCCGGAGATTCCCCCCGATTCCGGCGTCCTGATGCCCGGGGCCGATCCGGTGCGCTTCGGCCGCTCCGACATCATCACGTTCACACCGCGCGGCACGTCCAGCAGCGGCACACTGTACGTCAGCGACGGCGACGGAACCGTGGCCGCGGTCGTCCTGTACGGCGGCACCGGCCGTATCCGGATCTGGCGCTTCGACAGGGATCGCTGGCTCTGGAGCCGCTAGCGCGCGCCGGAGAGCGACGGGAGGAAGGTCAGGAGGTCCGAGAAGCGATGCAGCACGCGATCGGGACGCGCCTCGAGAAGCGCGTCGCGGGTCGCCGATCCGGTGGGAACCGCGAAGACCGCCACGCCGGCCCGCCGGCCGACCTCCACGTCCAGCGGCATGTCCCCGACGTACACGACCTCCTCGGGGGAGAGACCGATGCGCATGATGATGATCTCGAGCATCTCGGGGTCGGGCTTCGGTCGCTCCACGTCGTTCGGTCCCAGGACCTCCGCGAACAGATGATCGAACTCGAGGGCCCTCATGATGTCGCGCGCGAAGTAGGACGGCTTGTTGCTGGCGATGGCCATCTGATAACCGCGACCGTCCAGCGCGTCGAGGGTCTGTTTGACCTGGGGCAGGATGGTGGTCTTGCGCTCGCACAGGCTGGCGTAGGACTGCCGGAACAGCTTGACCCCCTCCTCGACGCGCCCGGGACCTATGGCCTCCGCGATCAGGTGGTCGAGACCGTGACCGACCATGGGTCGGACTTCCTCGACCGTGTAGTCAGGGAGTGAGAACGACGACCGGACGTGATTCAGGCTCTCGGCAATCGCCTCGTACGAATCGATGAGCGTGCCGTCGAAGTCGAAGATTATGCCGCGAATCAACTGCCGGTTCCCCAAGTAGGGCCCATCCTAGCATCCCATCCGGCGACGGATCAAGCCGGACCTCGTTCCGGCAAATGGAGGTCTCTCAAAGACTTTCCGCGACTCGCATGCTAGAATCCCGACGTCGCGCCCGCCACCGTGCCCGGAGTCTCCATGGACTGGAGTCTAACCCTCCTTCGAATCGCCCTGGCGTTCTACTGCCTCGGATTCATCAATTCATTCCTGCCGATCCTGGGGCGTGTCAGGACCCAGCGCTTCACGCCCTGGCTCGCCGGCGCCGGCTGGGTCGCGCACACGCTGGCCCTCGTGGCGCTGGGGGCCGCGCTCAAGCGCTGTCCGCTCGGCACGGTTCCGGAGGTGCTGTCGGCGCTCGCGTGGAGCACCGTCCTGGTCTATCTCGTCGTCTTCTGGCGTCACCGGATCGAGGTCCTGCACGTGGTCATCCTGCCCCTGGTCCTGGTGCTGCTGTTCGTCTCGGACCTCCTGCCGCAGGACGTGATCCCCTTGACCGCGACGCTCAGACCGTCGCTCCGGCGGCTCCACGTCACCGTGATCATCTTCGCGATGGCCGCGCTGTCGATCACGTTCGCCGCGAGCGTGGCGTACGTCCTCCTCGACCGGGCCCTCAAGAGCAAACGCCCCGGGCGGTTTTTCGTCAAGCTGCCCTCGCTCGAGAGCTGCGACAAGGTGGGCCAGGTCTCTCTCCTCTGGGCCTTTCCTCTGATGACGCTGGGCATCGTGACCGGTGCCATGTACAGCGCCAGCATCAAGCACACCTACTGGGCCTGGCAGCCGCAGGAGACGCTCGCGGTCATCGCGTGGGTCATCCTGGCGGTCGTCGTGGTGGCGCGGCTGGGATGGGGCTGGAGAGGGCGCAACGCCGCCCTTCTCACCATGGTTGCGTTCAGCGTCGTGCTGGTGCGCATCCTGGGATTCTACTGAGCCATGCCCATCGTTTACGGAATGAACCACGCGAGCGCCCCATTGCCGGTGCGCGAGAAAGTGGCGTTCCCGGAGCAGGAGCTGAAGGACGCCGTGGCCCGCCTCAGGCAGGCGGACGGTGTGGAAGAGGCGTTCATCCTCTCGACCTGCAACCGCACCGAGATCATCGTCCACATGCGGCACGGCACCGGCGCCGGCGCTCTCTCGGGATTCCTGGCGCGCGAGCGCCCGGTGAGCGGGGAGGAGCTCGAAAGACACTGCTATCTCTACAGAGAGCGGGAGGCGGTGCGGCACGTGTTCCGGACGGCGGCCTCGCTCGACTCGATGGTGGTCGGGGAGGCGCAGATCCTCGGGCAGGTGAAGGAGGCGTACGCTCTCGCGGGCCAGGTCGGCTCGCTCGGACCGGTCCTCGACGCCCTGCTGCGGCGCGCGTTCACGGTGGCGAAGAGGGTGCGCACCGAGACCGGCATCGCCCGGCACCCGGTGTCGATCGCCTACGCCGCCGTCGGCCTGGCGCGCGATATCTTCGGGGACCTCGAAGAGCGCACCGCGATGATCGTCGGGGCGGGCAAGATGGCCCGCCTGGCCGCCCAGCACCTCGCCGGCAGCGGGGTGCGATCGATCCGGGTGGCGAACCGCTCCTACCAGCGCGCCGACGAGCTGGCACGCCAGCTGGGGGGCCGGGCCGTGCCGTTCGACCGCCTGTTCCAGGAAATGGAGCACGCCGACATCGTGATCGCCTCCACGGCGGCTCCGCATCTGCTGATCCTCCGGGAGCACGCCCAGCAGCTGAGCCGCGCCCGGCGCGGGCGTCCGATCTTCTTCATCGACATCGCCGTCCCGCGCGACGTGGATCCGAAGGTCAACGAGGTGGACAATGTCTACCTGTACGACATCGACGATCTGCAGGGGGTCGTGCAGGCAGGTCTGGACGAGCGTCGGAAGGAGATGACGGTCGCCGAGGCGATCGTCGAGCGCGAGACCGAGGCGTTCCTGGCGTGGATGAAGTCCCTGGAGGTGACCCCCACGATCGTCGACCTGCGCCGGCACCTGCACGGGATCGCCGACCAGGAGGTGGAGCGCTTCCGGGGCAAGGTGTCCGGACTGACCCCCGGCCAGGAGGAGGCGGTGCGGCAGATGGCGGCCTCCCTCGTCAACAAGCTCCTGCACGCCCCGACCCTGGCGCTGAAGCGCCTCGCCACGCAGAACGGAGCGGGGAAGGGCGTGATGCTGATCCGCGAGATCTTCGGGATCGACCGTCCTGAGGAGGCGCCGACGGAAGAGACGCCCCGGGAAGAGGAATCCCCCGAGGGGACCACCGGGGCCTCCACCCGCCGGGAGACCCGGTGACCTGCGCGTGAGGACCCTCGTGATCGGCAGCCGCGGGAGCCGCCTGGCGCTGTGGCAGGCGGAGTGGCTGAGGCTCCGGCTCCTGGAGGCAGGACGGAGCGCGCGGGTCGAGATCATCCAGACCTCCGGGGACCGATTCCTGGATCGTTCGCTCGCGTCGATGGGCGGGAAGGGTGTCTTCGTCAAGGAGATCGAGGAGGCGTTGCACGCGGGGAGCGTCGATGTCTCGGTGCACAGCCTCAAGGACCTGCCGACCTCACAGCCCGACGGCCTGACGATCGCCTGCGTTCCGGAGCGCGAAGACCCGCGCGACGTCCTGCTCGCCCCCGGCGCCCCGGGCCTCGCGGGGCTCAGGCCGGGAGCGGTCGTGGGCACAGGGAGTCCGAGACGCTCCTGCCAGATGCGGGCGCTGCGCCCCGACGTCACGATCAAGGACCTGCGCGGCAACCTCGAGACCCGGCTCAGGAGACTGCGGACAGGAGACTACGACGCCATCCTGCTCGCCAGCGCAGGTCTGCGCCGCCTGGCACTCGAAGTCGAGGGAACCGTGCTCGACTACGATCAGATGATCCCCGCCGTGGGGCAGGGGGCCCTGGCGATCGAGATCCGCGCCGACGACCGCGATCTGGCGGAGATCCTGCGTCCCTACGATCACGCCCCGACGGCGATCGCGGTGGCGGCGGAGCGCGCCCTGCTGCGCGGGCTGGGGGGAGGATGCCAGGCCCCCATCGCCGCTTTCGGCGAGGTCGCCGGAGAGCGGCTCTCCCTGCGGGCTCTCGTCGCCGGTCCCGGCGGCGAGCCGCTCCTGAAGGAACGTCGCGAAGGGGATGCACGGGACGCCGAAGCGATCGGGCTCGACGCGGCCCGGGTCCTTCTGGCGCGCGGGGCTTCCGCGCTGGTCCAGGGGACATCCGCGCCCCTGCCCGACGCGCCGTGAGCGGTCGCCGGCACCGGCCGGGCACGGTCCACCTGGTCGGCGCCGGCCCGGGCGATCCGGGTCTGATCACGAGACGCGGGCAGGACCTTCTGTCGCGCGCCGACGTGGTCGTGGCCGACGCTCTCGCGTCCCCCGAGCTCCTGGACCTGGCTCCCAAGTCGGCGGAACGGATCAACGCCGGCAAGCGCGGCGGCAGACAGAGCGTTTGTCAGGAGACCGTCAACCGCCTGCTGATCGACCGGGCGCGGCGCGGCCTGCTCGTCGTGCGTCTCAAGGGGGGAGACCCGAGCCTGTTCGGGCGGGGCGGAGAGGAGGCCGAGGCCCTCCGGCGCGCCCGGATCCCTTTCACCGTGGTCCCCGGCGTCACCGCGGCCCTCGGCGCCGCGGCCTGGGCCGGGATTCCGCTCACCGACAGGCGGCACGCCTCGACCGTGGTCTTCGCCACAGGGCATCCCGGCCCGGCCCGAAGCACCGGCGATCTCGACTGGGAGCTCCTGGCGCGCGCCGACACCCTGGTTCTCTACATGGGAGTGCGGCGGCTCGCGGGGCTCGTCGGGCGGCTCCTGCGCGCCGGCATGAGCCCGGCGACGAGCGTGGCGCTCGTCCGCTGCGCGACGCTCCCGGAACAGGAGGTCGTCTCGGGCAGGCTCGGCGACATCGTGGCGCGTGCCCGCGCCGCCGGCGTGCGGCCGCCGGCCCTCCTGATCGCGGGGCGCGTCGTGCGTTTGCGCCGTGGCCTCGACTGGGTCTCCCGCCTGCCGCTCCACGGCCGCACGATCGTCGTGACGCGACCGCGCGAACAGGCGGGTCCGTTCGTCGAGGATCTCCGCGCGCGCGGGGCGCGCGTCCTTCTGGCCCCCGCCATCGAGCTCCGACCGCCGCGGAACAGGGCCCCGCTCGATCGCGCGATCCGGAGACTGACCTCGTACGACTCCATCATCTTCACGAGCGTGAACGGCGTGACGCGCTTCTTCGCGCGGCTTCTCGAGATGAGGCGGGACGTCCGCGATCTCAAAGGGATCGCCGTGCTGGCGATCGGTCCGGCGACCGCCGCGGCCGTGGAGACGCGCGGCCTGCGGGTCGAGGCTCTCCCGGAGGACTACCGCGCCGAGGGGCTGGTCTCCTTGATGAGGAAGCGCCCCCTGCGGGGGGCACGCGTCCTGGTGCCGCGCGCGGCGGTGGCGCGCGACCTCCTGATCACGGAGCTGCGGCGGAGAGGAGCGGACGTCGACGTCGTGCAGGTGTACCGCACGGTCCCGACGCGCGCCGGTGCGGAGCAGGTGCGTGCCGCGCTGCGGCAAGGGCGGCTGGACCTGATCACCTTCACATCGTCCTCCGCGGTCGCCTCGTTCGCGCGCCTGTTCCGCGGCAGGATCGAGGCGCGGCTGATCCGCAGAGTCCCCGTGGCGGCCATCGGCCCGATCACCGCGGCCACCGCGCGGCGCGAGCGGTTCAGGGTGGCGGTCGTTCCGCGTGTCTCCACCGTCCCCGACCTGTCCAGGGCCGTGCTGCGTTACTTCAGAAATTCCCCTTCTGGAACTCCTCGAGCGTCGTGACGCCCTGTCCGACCATGGACAGGCAGCCGGCGCGCAGCGGGCTCATGCCGGCCCGGCGCGCCTCGCGCTCGATATCGCCGGGCGATCCGCCGGCCGCGACGTGCACCGCGATCTCCGGCGTCCCCTGCAGCACCTCGACGAGGGCCAGCCGACCGGCATAGCCCGGGCTCAAGGGTCCGCACGTGTCGCAGCCGGCTCCCTGGGAGGCCTTGAGATCGAGCGCCTCGTCGGGTGTCAGCCCCATCATCTTCAGGATACGGTCGGTGACCGGCGTCGCCTTGCGGCAGGTCGCGCAGATCCGCCGCACCAGACGCTGGTTGACGATCAGCTTCAGCCGCGACGCCAGCAGGGCGGCATCGACCTGGTGCCAGAGGATCGCCGCCGGTGTCTGCGAGGCCCGGCGGGCCTGGATGGCCGCGACGACCAGGCAGGAGCCGGCGGTCTCGAGGGCCAGCTTCGCCATCCCGGGGCCCTGGATTTCCGGGAGGAACACCACCTCGCTGCCCGGGACTCCGGTGAGAGCGGCGGCGCATTTGGCCGCGTCGGCGGGGAACAGGACCTCCTCCTGGCGGATCCCCGGGACGGTGAAGAGCTGGGGCGAGTCGATCGACAGGGCCCGGCGGCGCTCGGAAGCGACGTGCGCCATCAGCGAGTAGCGCGTCGTCTCGAGCCCGTTGTGGGGCGGGGCGCTGAGGACGACAAGTCCCTTCGGCAGCGTCATGGCCTGCCGGATCCGCTCGAGATCCAGGGCGCTCGGCCCGAGGTCTTCGAGGGCCCGCAGGAAGTCGGAGCGCTCGATGATTTTCAGGAGCAGACTCGTGCCCCCCGCCGAATGGAAGCGACGCACGACCACCTCGATCTTGCGCCCGCCCACCTTCACACTCAGCCGGCCGGCCGCCGGCCGATCGTCGGACGGCAGCGCCGCGACTGTGTTCAGGGCTCGCAGGAGACCCGCCGAGGTGGCCTTCGAGGAGAGCTTGGCCCGGAACAGGTTTCCGTCGATCCGGAAGAACAAAGAGACGGCGGTGCCACGGATCTCGAACTGCACGAGCGACGTTCTCTTCGAGATCGCCTCGGACAGGATCGTCTGCAGGGCCTGCGCGTCGTCGCCGGCGACCGGTGCGGGCGCGGCTCGGGCAGGGGAGGGCGCCTTCGCGGACGGTGGGCCGGCCGCCGGGTCGAGCGCCAGAGGATCGACCGCCGGCGAGGGGGGGGCGGTGTCCGCCTCCCCCTGCTCGTTGATCTCCTCGACCTCTTCTTCTTCCACAGGCCTCGCCGCCTGGCGTGCCACCGACCTCGCCCGGGCGCTCCGCCTGCCGCCCGGCGCGGCCGGAGCCGTAGCGGGGCGCGTGACTCTGGGGGCAGGCGCCTCCGGCTGGGGGGTCGGTCCCGGCGTCCGACCGGAGCCCTTCCCAGAGGCGTCCGCTCCCGGCGGATCCTCGCCGGCCACGAGTGCTTTGTACTCCTCGGGGAAGAGATCGGCGAGGCGATCGAAAATGTCCTTCTCCGAGGCGTTCATCGGAATGACTCGGCAGTTCGTCAGGCTCTGCACCTGATCGATCGTCTCCACATCGGTCGGGCCCGCCATGGCGAGCGTCAGGATGGCCTTCTCTCCGATCTCCTCCCTGCTGATCGGCAGGATCTTCTTCCGGTAGCACAGCTCGACCGTGATCGCCTTCACGAGCGAGGCGTCCACCAGCCCCTTGGAGAGATCGAGGGTCGTGCCCGGCGCGGGGGGCTGACGCTTCACGACGAGCTCGAGGTTGTCCTTCGAGACGAAGCCCAGGTCCAAGAGGGCATCCTCGAGGCTTGCGCCGCGGTTCTGCTGCCAGCGCAGCGCCGACACGAGCTGATCGGTGCTCAGCAGATTGGACCGGATGAGCGCCTCACCCGAAGACCCGGCCGCCTCCTTCAGGAGATCGCGCTCCTCCTGGAGCTCGCGGGGAGCGTTCCTCCAGAAGGCTTCCTGGTATTCGGCGTCAGCCTGGCAGAAGCAGTGAAAGCAGAACGGACAGAGCTTGGTGGCGCTCCGGGCGCTGCAGGCGCACCAGATGGCCGACACGGCGTCGAACTCGCCGAGGCAGGACCAGCACTGAGTCGGATACTCTCGCGGCACCGACTGCTCCGACGGGCGACCCTGAGGAGCCCCACGAGGGCACACGAGGGTCGCATTCCGGCGGGGCGAATATAAGGTCCGTGGTGCGTATTTGCAAGAAACGCAAGGACTTGGGAACAAACGTCTTCTTGACTGCCCCCTGTCCCTATGCTACGGTTATCGTTCTTCTTGAGGTGCCGTCATGCCCCCCGCGGCCGGTCCCTTGAAAGCGACCCCGCTCGCCTCCCTGTTTCGCGAGATGGGAGCCCGCATGGTGGACTTCGCCGGCTGGGAGCTGCCGGTGCAGTTCACGTCCGTCCTGGAGGAGCACCACGCCGTGCGCACGGCCGCCGGTCTGTTCGACGTTTCCCACATGGGAGAGGTGGAGGTGCGCGGCGGCGCGGCACTCGATCTGGTCCAGACGGTCACCTGCAATAACGCCGCGCGCCTCGCCCCGGGCCGGGCTCAGTACACCGTCCTGACGACGGAGGCGGGAACATTCGTCGACGACATCATCGTCTACCGGCGGGACGGGGATGACTTCCTGCTGGTCGTGAACGCCTCGAACACGGAGAAGGATTTCGCCTGGGTCGCCTCGCACGCGCGCGGCCGGGTCGAAGTGATCAACGCCTCGGCACGCTACGCCCAGCTGGCGCTCCAGGGTCCGCGGGCGCAGGTCATCCTGCAAACCCAGGCGACGGTTCCCCTCGCCCCGATCCGCCCCTTCCACTTCGTCGAGACCCGGGTGGCCGGTTCGAACTGCCTGGTGGCGCGCACCGGCTACACCGGGGAGGACGGGTTCGAGATCTACGGACCCCCCGAGGCCGCTCCCGATCTCTTCCGCGCTCTCCTGCGCGCGGGTGCGCCGCACGGTCTTCTGCCCTGCGGGCTGGGGGCGCGCGACACCCTTCGCCTGGAAGCGCGCATGCTCCTCTACGGCAACGACGTCGACGAGACCACGACGGCCCTCGAGGCGGGGCTCGAGTCCATCGTCAAGCTGGACAAGGGACCGTTTGTCGGCGCCGAGGCGCTGCGCCGCGAAAAGGAGAGAGGCCCGTCCCGCCGTCTGATGGGGTTCGAGATGATCGACCCGGGGATCCCGCGCCACGGACACCTGATCTCGATCGAGGGTGTCGCGGCGGGCGCGGTGACCTCCGGGACGTTCGGTCCGACCGTGAAGAAGAGCATCGGCCTGGCGTACTTCCCCGCCCGCGCGGCCCGGGTGGGAACACGCTTCCACGTCGGCATCCGCGGCCGCGATGCGCGTGCGGTGATCGTGCCCACGCCGTTCTACAGACGACCGCACTGAGGAGGCTCCTCTTGAGCAAAGGGAACGGCATCTATCCCGACGACCTGAAATACACGAAGGAGCACGAATGGCTGGCGGTGAACGGCTCCGTCGGCACGGTCGGCATCACGCACTACGCCCAGTCCGAGCTCGGCGACATCGTCTACGTCGAGCTGCCGGCGGCCGGGTCACAGGTCGTCGCCGGAGAGGAGTTCGGCACGGTCGAATCGGTCAAGGCGGTGTCGGAGATCTTCGCGCCCGTGTCGGGGGAGGTCCTGCAGGTCAACGCGACGCTCGCCACGAGCCCCGAGACGATCAACAAGGACCCGTACGGCGAAGGGTGGCTCCTCAAGATCAAGCTCGCCGATACGAAGGACCTCGATTCGCTGATGACGCCGGCGGAGTACCGCAAGTACATCGAGGAAGAAGCCAACTGAGATGGGGGACGTCCACCGCTACATTCCGGCCTCCGACGCCGACAGGGAGTCGATGCTCCGGGAAATCGGGGCGAAGAGCATCGACGAACTCTTTGCCACGATCCCGCCCGCGCTCCGCCTGAAGGAGCCGCTGCCGCTCGCCGCGGCCCTGTCGGAGCAGGAGCTCCTCCAGGAGATGTCCCGGAGGGCGCGCGACAGCCGTCAGCCCGCTCCGGGCGCGCAGTTCCTCGGGGGCGGGGCCTACCGGCACCACAGTCCGGTTCTCGTCGATCACCTGATCTCGCGGACCGAGTTCTACTCCTCGTACACCCCGTACCAGCCGGAGATCAGCCAGGGGACGCTGCAGGCGATCTTCGAGTTCCAGACTCTCGTCTGCCAGATCACCGAGCTCGACATCTCCAACGCGTCGATGTACGACGGGGCGTCGGCACTGGCCGAGGCGATCCTGATGGCCGAGAGGGTGACGCACCGCGGGCGCGTGGCGGTCTCCGACCGGCTGCACCCGGAGTACCTTCAGGTGTGCCGGACCTATCTCGCCAGTCTCGACATCGATCTCGCGCCGTTCGGCTCGCGCCCGGACGGCAGCGCCGACCCGGAGGCGGCCCGGCGGGCGCTGCGGGAAGGGAAGGCGGGGGCCGTGGTCGTCCAGCACCCGAACTTCTTCGGCTGCCTCGAGGAAATCGAGACATTTGCGGCGGCGGCGCACGAGGCGGGCGCCCATCTGATCGTCGTCGTCACGGAACCTGTCGCCCTGGGCCTCCTCAAGGGGCCCGGACGGCAGGGGGCGGACATCGTCGTGGGGGAAGGGCATTCGTTCGGCGTGCCGCTGTCGTACGGCGGACCGTATCTCGGTTTCCTGGCGGCGCGACAGGCCTTCCTGCGCAGCATGCCGGGACGGATCGTCGGGGAGACGCGGGACGTGGACGGGCGGCGCGGTTACGTGCTGACGCTGTCGACACGCGAGCAGCACATCCGGCGCGAGAAGGCGACCTCGAACATCTGCACCAACGAAGGGCTGTGCGCCCTGATCGCCTCGATCTTCATGGCGGTCACCGGGCGGGCCGGTCTGCGCGATCTGGCGCTGCACAATCACGCCAAGGCGGCCTACGCCAGAAGGACCCTCGCCGCCGCGCGGGGGTGCAGTGCCCCGTACGCCGCCCCCGTGTTCAACGAGTTCACCGTCCGCCTGCCGGTTCCGGCGGAGCAGGCGGTGCGTCACCTCCTGGACCGCGCCCTGGTCCCCGGTATCCCCCTGTCCCGCTACTTTTCCGGGATGGAGCGGGACCTGCTGGTCTGCGTCACCGAGACCAATCCCCGCGCCGAGATCGACCGGCTTGCCAATGAGCTGGGGAGACTGTCGTGACCGACACGCGCACCCTGCGCGCGCCGGAAAAGCTCCTGTTCGAATTGTCGAGACCGGGACGACGCGGCTTCGCGCTGCCCCCCCTGGACGTCCCGAGCGGGGACGGCGCCGGGCTCGATCCGCGCTACACGCGCGACGCGATCGAGGGGTTCCCCGAGCTCAGCGAGGTCGAGATCGTGCGGCACTACACCCGCCTGTCGCGCCTGAACTACGCGATCGATCTCGGCCTGTACCCCCTCGGCTCGTGCACGATGAAATACAACCCCAAGGTCCACGAGACGGTGGCGCGCCTGCCCGGGTTCGCGGATTCGCACCCGCAGCTCCCGGCGGCCGCCGCCCAGGGCTGCCTGAGGCTCATGCACGATCTCGAACGGGCCCTGTGCGCCATCTGCGGCATGGACCGGTTCACGCTGCAGCCCGCCGCCGGGGCGCAGGGAGAGCTGACCGGGATCATGATGGCGCGGGCGTACCATCGCGAGCGCGGCAACCCGCGCCAGGTGGTCCTGATCCCGGATTCGGCGCACGGCACGAACCCCGCGAGCGCGCACATCGCCGGCTACCGTGTCGAGCAGCTCCCCTCCAACGAGCGCGGTTGTGTCGACTTGGCCGCGCTCCGGCGCCGCATGTCCCCGGACGTCGCCCTCCTCATGCTGACCAATCCGAACACGCTGGGCGTCTTCGAAGGGGAGATCGAGGAAATCGCCTCCGCCGTCCACGCCGGCGGGGCCCTGCTCTACATGGACGGAGCCAATCTCAACGCCTTCGTCGGCGTCGCGCGTCCCGGCGATATGGGGGTCGACCTGCACCATCTCAACCTCCACAAGACGTTCTCGACGCCGCACGGCGGGGGAGGGCCGGGAGCGGGCCCGGTCGGCGTGAAGCGTCATCTCGAGCCGTTCCTGCCGGTGCCGACCGTCGAGAAGGAGGGGGAGACCTTCGTCCTGCACCACGACCGGCCGAAGAGCATCGGCAAGGTCCGCTCCTTCTTCGGCAACTTCGGGATGTTCGTGCGCGCCTTCGCGTACATCCTGGCGCTGGGACCGGACGGCCTTCGACGGATGGCGGAGACCGCCGTGCTCAACGCCAACTATCTCCGTCGCAAGCTCGAGGCCGCCTACCACCTGCCGTACGATGCGCCGTCCCTGCACGAGGTCGTGTTCTCCGATCGCAACCTCGAAGACACCGGCGTTCACACACTCGACATCGCCAAGCGTCTCATGGACTACGGCTTCCACCCCCCGACGATCTATTTCCCGCTGATCGTCAAGGGGGCCCTGATGATCGAGCCGACCGAGAGCGAGAGCCGTGAGGAGCTCGACGCGTTCATCGACGCGATGCTGCGCATCGACCAGGAGGCGCGCTCGAATCCCGATCTCGTCCGCACGGCCCCCCATACGACGCCGGTGCGCCGGCTCGACGAAGTCGGCGCCGCCCGCAATCCGGTCATCCGCTGGACCCCCGACACGAGCGCGCGCTAGGAAGCCTCTCCGGGCGGGCCTCCGCCTCAATTCAGCTGGACGCCCTCGGGAAGGCACTTGATGACCATGTTCTGGAAGAGACGCATCTGGCAGCCGAGGGCTTCGACCTCGTTGCCCGACTTGCGGGAGACGTAGCGGAAGGCGCAGTTGCGGCAGTCGCCGTTCCAGCAGTACTTGCTGTAGGCCAGCTCGAGGTTCATGAACTGCAGGACGCGCAGGAGCGTGTTGTTCTCGGGGACCTCGTAGCTCCGGCCGTTGATGGTGACCGTGATCAGCTTCTCGTAGGCTTCGAGGACCGCGGATTCCATGACGCGCGCGCTCTCCGTTGTCGGCAGTGGCCGCTGAAAATTTAGGGCTGCGGGGGCGCAGGAGCAAGGACGCATGCGAACGGGGCAGGGGAGGGACGGTCCCGGGAGCCGCTCAGGAGAGCGCGGGAAGCACGCCGTGCAGGCGAAGATGCGGGTACAGGCGGTCGAGAGGCAGACCGATGACGTTCGTGTAACTGCCGGCGATCGACTCGATGAACAGCGCGCCGATGCCCTGCAGGGCGTAAGCCCCCGCCTTGTCCATGCCCTCGCCGGTCCCCGCGTACCAGTCGATCTCCCGGTCCGAGAGCGGGGCGAAGGTGACGCGCGACACCGCCCGCTCGCATTGGATCGTCTCCTCCGGCAGCGTGCGCAGCGCCATCGCCGTCGTCACTTCGTGCACGCGGCCGGAGAGTTGCCGGAGCATCTGTCTGGCCTCCGTACGGTCCTTGGGCTTGCCCAGGACCGCGTCCGCAACGGCGACCACCGTGTCGGCCCCGATCGCCAGCGCCGGGAAGGACAGCGCGGGCAGCGCCAGGACCTTGGCGCGCGCCAGACGCTCCGCCAGAACGCCCGGGGCCTCGCCCGGAAACGGCGTCTCGTCGACCTCGGACGGCCGGATGGTGAACTCGAGTCCGGCGCGGCGCAGGAGATCGGCCCTTCGGGGGGAAGCGGAGACCAGGACGATCGATCGGGACGGCATCGTTCCGGCCGCCTCAGAGGCGACGGAAGAAAATGACCAGCGCCGCGAGGGCCGCGAAGGCGCCGAGCACGGTCAGTCGCAGGACGACACCCATCGTCAGGCTCACCACCCGGAACTCGAGCTCCAGGGGGGTGGTATTGCCGACGGTGACCCCTGCCGACAGGAACCGCCCGGCCGCCGTGTCGGGGAACGCCTTGCCCAGAAGGTCGCCCAGGGCGGTGCCGGCCATTGCGGCCAGCAGGACGATGACCACCAGGTGCCAGAACTGCAGACCGGAGCGCGGCACTCAGGACCCCGCGCGCCAAGCGTCGACGTCGATGAGGAGGCGCAACTGAACCTCCGGCCGTGGCTGGTTCTTCATCCGGCGGTCCCTCCTGGGCGGGCGCAGCACCCGGGACATCCGGGCCGGCATCCACTCTAGCGGATCGATGCCGCGGCGCGCAACGCGGCGTTTGACCGGGCCCGGGGTCGACTCTATAATTCCCGGACCCTGCGGCGCGCGTGTTCCGGCCGTTCGGACGGAGTCGCCTTGATGCGCTCGAATCTTCCGGCCGCCTTGTTTCTGATCCTGGTCGGGACGGTGGCCGCTTCCGTGGCCGCCCCCCAGGAGCAGGCCGTCCCGGCCCAGCCGTCGCCGATCACCCTGCCGCCGCCGCTGCCGGCGGGCCCCGCGCCCGATCTGGATTTCGTGTTCACCGCCGAGGTGGCCGGCTACGTCGAACCCTGTGGCTGACCGCACAACCCTCGAGGAGGGCTGGCCCGGAGGGCCGGTTACCGCAACATCTTTAACAAGAACTACCCGGCTACGCCGATCCTCTGGGCCGACACCGGCGACTTCACCGGCGATCCCACCGAACCGGGGAAGATGCAGACGGACGCGCTGATCGACGGGATGAACGCCCTCGGCTACAAGGTCTCCAACCTGTCGCAGCGGGAGCTGTCGCACGGCTACGATGTCTTCCTCGAGCGCCGGAAGAAGGCCCGCTTCGAGTTCATCTCCGCCAACGTCGTGTGGCAGGACACCGGCGAGCCGGTCGTGTCCGCGACGACCGTCGTCCGCGTGCCGCTGCGCGACGGCGCCAAGGTGAAGGACGTGCGCGTCGGCTTCATCGGCCTGACCCGCAACGACCCCGCGTTCCAGAAGGAGGGGCCCGCGGGCCGGCGCATCGTCACCGTGGACGCCTACGCGGCCGCGGAAAAGCAGGTGGCGGCGCTCAAGCAGAAGGCGGACATCGTCGTGGCGCTCGTCGCCCTCGGCCTCGAGGAGGCGCGGCAGCTGCCGAAGAGAGTGAAGAACATCGATCTCGTCGTCGGCGCCGATCCCACCCCCGGGAAGACCGGGATGATCACGCGCTCCGACGATTTCCCGGAGGACACGCAGTTCGGCCGCACGCGACTGTTGTTCGCCGGTGACCAGGGTAAGGTCCTGGGCGATGTGCGCCTCTTCTTCGATGCGAAGAGATCGGTCACCTCGACGCAGCGGGCCATCATCCAGCTGAGCCGCGAATGGCCCGACGATCCCAGGCTCGCGGAAGTCATGGACCGGGTCAAAGTGGCCGTCAACGAGTACAACAAGCAGAAGACGATGGCGGATAGCCCGTTCGCGGCCCCGGCCGCCGCCGCCGCGCCGCAGGAGCCGGCCTACACCGGATCCGATCGCTGCGCGACCTGCCACGAACAGGCATTCGCCGTGTGGGCGAAGAGCGGCCACGCGCGCGCCTTCGAGACGCTGGTGCGCGCGAAGCAGGACTTCAACCCGAAATGCCTCCCCTGTCACACCATCGGCTACAACCAGAAGGGCGGCTACGTGAACCCCCAGGCGACGCCGCAGTTCGAGAACGTGGGCTGCGAGGCCTGCCACGGCCCTTCGAGCCGGCACCCCGATGCGATGGAGTCGGGGTACGGCAAGGTCGACGTCACCTTCTGCGTCACCTGCCACACCCGGGAAAACTCCCCCGATTACGTTCCGGCCGAATACGTCCCCAAGGTCATCCACTGGGACGGGGCCACGACCGGACGCTGACGGACGCGCGAACCCCCTTCCTTGACCTCCCCCGGCGCGGCGTATACCTTACGGCCATGAGCGACTCCACGGCCGGAAGGGCGGAACGAGGCGGCGGTGCGGGGCGCACGCTGGCCCTCGATTACGGGGACCGGAGGATCGGTATCGCCCTCAGCGACGAACTGGGTCTCACGGCCCGGCCACTCATGACCCTGACGCGCACCTCCTGGCCCGCGGACCTCGATCGGCTCAGGGCCCTCATCCGCGATCATGACGTGCGCCGCATCGTGGTCGGTCTTCCCCTGGACATGGACGGCCGGCGGGGAGGACGCGCCCGCCTGACAGGGACGATCATCGAAAAGATCCGCGGCGCCACCGGCCTGCCTGTCATCGAGTGGGACGAGCGGCTCACCACGGTCCAGGCCGAGAGACTCCTCATCTCGGGTGATGTGAGCCGGGCGCGCCGCCGCGAGGTGATCGACCAGGTCGCGGCGGTCATTCTCCTGCAGGCGTGGCTGGACGCGCAGCATGCGGGGGGGACGCCGGGATGAAGCGCTGGCCCGCGTGGCTCCGCGACCATTGGTTCCTGGGGATGATCGGGATCGTCCTGCTGGTCCTCCTCCTCACCGTCTCCGCGCAGATCTTCCTGTGGGCGTCGATCCCGTACCGCGGCTACGGCGCTTCGTACGCCATGATCGACATCCCCGAAGGGACCGCTGCCGCGCGCGCCATCGAGATTCTCGAGGAGCACGGGGTCATCCAGAGATCCCCCCTCGCGCTCGTCTACCTGCGCCTGACCGGGCGGACCCACGGTCTGAAGGCGGGGGAGTACTCGTTCACGCGCCCGATGACGCCCGGGGAAGTGTTCGACAAGATGATATCGGGGGACGTGTACTACCACCGTGTGACCATTCCCGAGGGTGTCCGCTCCGACGAGGTGTTCGCGCAGTTCGTGCGGGCGGGATTCGGCACCGAGGAGGACTATCGCCTGGTGTTCCGGGACACCTCGCCGATCGCCGATCTCGACGCGGAGGCGACCGATCTCGAGGGATACCTGTTCCCGGACACCTACAGCCTGCAGAAGGGAACGACGCCGAAGGCGATCGTCGCCATGATGGTGGCGCGCTTCCGCGAAGTGTTCCAGACCTCCTGGGTCGCGCGCGTGACGGAGCGGGGTCTGACGGTCCGGGAGGCCACGACTCTCGCCTCGATGGTGGAGTGGGAAACGGCGCAGGCCGACGAGAACGCCCTGGTGGCCTCGGTCTTCTACAACCGCCTGCGTCTCGGGATGCGGCTGCAGTGCGATCCGACCGTCATCTACGCGCTGGCCATGAGGAACGCCTTCGACGGGAACATCCGGAAGGAGGACTTGAAGATCGATTCGCGCTACAACACCTATCGCTACTCCGGCCTGCCGCCCGGTCCGATCGGCAATCCCGGGGCGGCCGCGCTCCAGGCGGCCGTCGCGCCCGCCGACACGAGCTTCCTCTATTTCGTCTCCATGAACACCGGCCGGCACTTCTTCTCGAAGACCCTCAGCGAGCACAACCGCGCGGTGTGGGAGTACCAGGTCCGGCCGTTCAAGCTGCGGAAAGCGTCGCGCTCGGTCCCGGGAGTCCGTGGAAATTGATCTGCCGGCGCCGTTCCTGGTCCGTGACCCTTTCGGAGATGATGCCGCGGATGTCGATCTCGCCGCGGCGGTAGCAGTCGAAGTGAAAGCGGCAGAAGCCGAGACGGTAGACCGGCTCGGAGCAACGCTCCACCCCGCCCCAGCTCGTCGTGAATCGGCACCACTCCATCCCCTCACCTCCCCGGCGAAGTATCCCGGACAGCCCGGCTCGAGGTCAAGCGTGCGGCGCCGTCGTTGACGTGCGCCGGGCGGAGACATACGATGCGCGCGCCATGGGCTGGATCGACCGGCTGGAGATCATCGCGGCGCTCGTTTCGATCGCAGGAGTCGTCCTGTGCGCGCGCGGCTCGTACCGGCTCGCCCTGTCGATCCGCTCCCGTTTCACCTACGGGGCGCCCTACCGCAGCGGCACGATCCAGGACCGTCTTCTCGGACTCCTGCTCGAAATCGTGGTCCTCCTCCTCGGGGCCGTCCTGGGGTTCCTGGCCCTCGGCCAGGCCGGCTTCCAGCCGAACGCATCGACCGTGAGGGTCGGGCAGATCGAGGCGCACCGGTCCGGGTGGGCGAAGGTCTCGGTCCGCTTGATCCCCGATCCGCTCTACCCGTCGGGCCGGGTGATGGAGCAGGAGATCGCCGGGGCGCGCTGGGCGGTGGTGGGGGACTTCATCACCTGGGACCGCAGCCTCAGGTGGCTCGGCTTCCGGGACGGTCACCGGGTGCGCTACCTGATCGGGGCGAGCGACACGACCGGCATGACGCGCTCCGATCGCATCGAGCGCGCGCTCCTCGATCCGCTCCCGCGTGCCGCCGCGAGATTGTTCTCCGTGGCGCGCTTCATACCCTTTCTTCAGATCCGGAGCGAATCCTCATCCTGGTTTCCCGTGACCGACAGGCAGGTCATGATTCTCTACGCGATCGGACCGGGCTACCTCGCCGAAGTCGCCTCGGAATCCGGAAAGTCCCCGTCCAACCCCGCCCGTCCCTGACCCTCGGGGGAACACGCCGCCGCAGGGGCGAGTTCGGCCGGGCAGCATGCGTCGTCTTGACAGTCGGGGTGCGTCACGGTACGGTATCGCCCCTTCGAGCGGATCGATCGATTGGGCTTTTTTTTGGACCTCTGCTAGTGTGATCGGTCGTTCGAGCGGTACGGGGTCGACCCCAAGAGGCGTCATGATCGAAGTGACAGGATTGACCAAGATGTACGGTCAGCGCGCAGCGGTGGGCGGAATCAGCTTCTCCGTCAGCAAGGGGGAGATCGCCGGGTTCCTCGGCCCGAACGGCGCGGGCAAGACCACGACGATGCGCATGCTGACCGGCTATGTGACGCCCACGTCGGGCACGGCGCGGGTGGCCGGGTTCGACGTCCAGGACGCCCCGATCGAAGCGAAGCGGCGCATCGGCTATCTCCCGGAGCATCCTCCGCTCTACCGGGAGATGATCGTCCGGCCCTTCCTGCGCTTCGTGGCGGCCGTGCGCGGCGTGCCGCGCAAGGAGATGGACGGCCGCGTGGATCGCGCCGTCGAGCGGTGCGGTCTGGGTCCGGTGGCGGGAAGGCTCATCGGCAATCTGTCGAAGGGATACCAGCAGCGAGTGGGCCTGGCGCAGGCCATCCTGCACGAGCCGGACGTGCTGATCCTCGACGAGCCCACGGTCGGTCTCGACCCGTCGCAGATCCGCGAGATCCGCCAGCTCATCAAGAGCTTCGCCGGCGAGCACACGGTCATCCTCTCGACGCACATCCTGGCGGAAGTCACCATGACCTGCAACCGCGTGCTGATCATCAATGAGGGGAGGATCGCCGCGGACGAGACGATGGAAACGATGGCGGCGCGCGGCGGGGGCACGCGTCGCGTCGTGCTGCGGCTGGCGCGCGCTGCGGACGCCACGGAGGGCCAGATCCGCGCCATCCCGGGCGTGCTGAACGTGCGGCGGGAGGACGGGCAGGATGGGTCCTACGTCGTCGAGACCGAAGGGGCGCGCGATGTCCGGGAGCAGATCGCCGAGCGGGCGGTCAGCCAGGGCTGGGGGCTCCTGGAGATGCGGCCGGTCACGCGGAGCCTCGAGGACATCTTCATCGGGATCATCAGGGGTGAGACGGAGGGGGCGGCGTGAAGAACGTCCTGGCGATCGCCTGGCGGGAAATCCGGACCTACTTCACGTCGCCGCTCGCGTACGTGGTCATCGGCGTCTTCCTGGCGCTGAGCGGCTACATCTTCTGGGCCCACCTGGTCCGCTTCTCGGAGCTGTGTCTGCGCTTCGGGAGCAATCCGTATTTCCTGAACCAGCTGAACGTCAACGACATGGTGATCCGGCCGCTATTCGGCAGCATGGGCGTGATCTTCCTTCTGATGATCCCGGTCGTCTCCATGCGTCTGTTCGCGGAGGAGAAGAAGAGCGGGACGGCGGAGCTCCTGTTCACCTGCCCGGTGACGACGGGACAGGTCATCCTCGGAAAGTTCCTGGGCGCCGCCTTCCTTCTCGTGGTGATGATCGGGGTGACGCTCAGCTACCCGGTGCTGATCCTGGCGAGCAACACGAGCCCGGACATGAAGCCGACGCTCGTCGGCTACCTGGGCGTGCTGCTTATGGGTCTGTCGTTCCTGAGCGTGGGTCTCCTGATCTCGTCGATGACCGAGAACCAGATCATCGCCGCGGTCGGGGCGTTCGGGGCCTCCCTGGCGTTCTGGATCCTCCCGTGGATCGCCGAGTCGGCGACCGTCACGCTCGCGAGCCTGATGAACTCCCTGACGTTCGGCCTGTGGGAGAGGGTGCACCTCGGGCTCGGAGGTCCGACTCTCGGTGATTTTCTCACCAAGCTGTCGTTCGTCAATCACCTGGACGACTTCCGGAAGGGCCTGCTCGACACGGAGCACATCGTGTTCTACCTGAGCGTGGTGTTCTTTTCCCTGTTCCTGACGCAGCGGGTGGTCGACTCGCAGCGCTGGCGGGGCTAGCGTGAGATTCCTGAAGGGTTACGCGACGGGGTTCGGCGCGCTGCTCCTGGCGTTGGCGATCATCCTGTCGTCGCTGGTTCCGGAACGCCGCGTCTACGTCTGGAGCGTCGGCGTCTTCGGGACCGTCCTGCTCGCCGCCGGGCTCCTCCTCAACCGCGATCCTGCTCCGGGGCAAGAGAGCGCGCGCCGCCGGCGCCAGCGCCGGCTACGCCCTGATCGTGCTGGCGGTGCTCCTCCTGGTGAATTTCCTGGCGGCGCGGCATCACAGGCGGTTCGATCTGACCGAGAGCAAGGAATTTTCCCTGAGCGAGCAGACCGTGAAGGTGCTGGAATCCCTGCCCCGCGAGGTGCACGTCACGGCCTTCTACGCGGACGCCGAGCCGACCCGATCGAAATTCGACGACCTGATCGGGGAGTACCAGTATCACACCCGCAAGCTGACCGTGCAGACGATCGACCCGTTCACGCACCCCGGCGACGCCAAGCGCTACGGCATCACCGAGGCCAGCACGATCGTGGTGGAGAGCGGCAAGAACGAGAGCCGCGTCACCACCGCCGACGAGGAATCGCTCACCAATGCCATCATCAAGGTCACGAAGGACCGCGAGAAGGTCATTTACTTCACCACCGGTCACGGCGAGCGCGACCTGGGCGTCAGCGAGAAGACCGGGCTGAGCCTCCTGAAGGCCGAGCTCGAGAAGCAGCACTACACGGTCAAGCCGCTGGTGCTGAGCCAGGGCGTGCCGGACGACGCCAGTGTCGTGGTCGTCGCCGGTCCGCAGAAGGCCTTCCTCGATGCCGAGGTCAGGATGATCGGAGACTCTCTGAAGAAGGGGGGGCACCTCCTGTACCTGCAGGATCCCGGGAGCGACCCGGGTCTCGCCGCTGTCCTCTCCGAATACGGCGTGGCGGTGCGCAACGACGTGATCGTGGACAAGGTGTCGAGGCTCTTCGGGGGCGACTACCTCCTGCCGCTCGTGCCCGCGGACGGATACGACGAGGTCCACCCCATCACGAAGACGTTCCGCTACCAGACGATCTTCCCGCTCGCCTCCTCGGTGGAGATCAAGAGCTCGCTGCCGGAAGGGGTCACCGCCACGAAGCTGGCGCAGACCTCCCCGCTGTCGTGGGCCCAGCCGGACAACGGGGAGCTGAAGACCGGCAAGATCACGCTGCGCGAGGGGAGCGGCACGAAGGGGCCGGTCACGATCGCCGCCGCGGTCAGCAGGAAGCTCGCGGAGAGCGCGAAGGCCGCAACCGAGCCGGCGAAGAGTGCTGTGGGGGAGGCGAAGAGCACCGCCGAGACCCGCCTCGTCGTCTTCGGAGACTCGGATTTCCTGACCAACGGATTTTTCAACGCCTCGGGCGACGGAGACCTCGCCCTGAGCACCATCGCCTGGCTCTCCGAGCAGGAGGAGCTCGTGTCGATCCGCCCGAAGAGCTCCCAGCCCCGGATCGTGGTCCTGTCGCGGCAGCAGGTCCTCTACTATTTCTTCACCATCGTGGCCGTCGCCCCGATCGCCATCACCGTCGTGGGCGTCGCGATCTGGTGGCGGCGCAAGAAGCTCTGAGGCGCCCTTAGGTGAAGCGCCGTCTCGGCCCCCTCGTCTCGATCCTCCTCCTCGCCGGCCTCCTCGCCTACGTCTACGTCTACGAGATCCGCGGCCGGGCGGGGGAGGACAAGGTCGACACCGCGAAGGACAAGGCGATCCCGTTCGAGCGCGCCAAACTGAAGGCGATCCGTCTCACCAACGACAGCGGCGCGCTCCGGCTGCAGAAGGAGGGGGACGCGTGGAAGCTCACCGAGCCGCTGCAGGCCGACGCCGACAAGGACGCGGTCGAGGGGCTGCTCAACTCTCTCGAGTTCGCGAAGATCGAAAGACGCCTGGGGAAGTCCGAGGACAGGAAGCAGTACGGACTCGATCCGCCCAAGGCGAGCGTCACAATCGAGACCTCCCCGCCGGAAGGGCCGCGTACGCTCCAGATTGGCGAGAGCAGCCCGATCGGGGGCTCCTATTACGCCCTCCTGCCCGGGACGAACGACGTGGCGGTGGTGAGCTCCACGATCGGCGACGTCACCCGCAAGGAGACGATTTCGCTGCGCGACAAGTCCCTCCTCTCTCTCGACCCGTGGAAAGTGAAGTCACTCACGCTCGAGAGGGGACGGGAGACGATTCGCCTCGAGAAGCCGGACGACGGATGGGTGGTCCGCAAGCCCGTCGAGGCGCCGGCGGACGGGCCGACGATCACGGACCTCCTGAACGCCCTGCAGACCCTGCGCGCCACCCGGTTCGATTCGGAAAAACCGGCGGCCCCGGATCTTAAGCGGTTCGGCCTGTCGCCGCCCCAGGCGCGCCTGACCCTGCTGCAGGAGGGGTGGGACGTCGAGAAATCCGTTCTGTTCGGCAAGGAGGCGGCGGGCGGCGGCCGCTACGCCCGCACCAGCGGGCGCGACCCGGTCCTCACGGTTCCAGCCGATTTCTGGCCCAAAGTCACGACGAGATTCTTCGACCTGAGGCGCCGCGACCTGCTCGGTGTGCAGCAGTACCGCGTCGAAACGATCACCCTGGCGCGCAAGGGGCAGCCCGCCCTCACCCTGACGCGCGACAAGGACCAGTCGTGGACGCTGACCGGGGCCTCGGGCGGAAAGCTCAAGTCCGATTCGGTCGACACGCTCCTCAGGATGATCAGCGACCTGAAGGCCGTGGCGTTCGACGATTCTCCCAAGGAGTCGGTGCGCTCCGGCATCCTCAAGCGTCCCGCGCTCGACCTGACCCTCCAGGAGGAGACCGACACCGCCTCCGGAAAGCAGAAGTCGCAGCACCTCGTGATCTCCGAGCCGGACAGGGCGGGACACATCCTGGTGCGGGACATGGCCTGGCGACCAATCGCAGTCGCGGCGGCGGACGTCCTGAAGAAGATCGACGCCCAGGTCGACGCTCTCGTCAAGGAGGCCTCCGAGGCGCCGAAGCCGGAGGCGAGCCCTGCGGCATCCCCTTCCCCCGCGGCGTCCCCCGGGGCGGTCCCCCGGTAGGACGCCCTCCCGCCTGTAAAAGATCGTAACGTCCGGAACCCGCATGCGCATCTGCGCGTATCAAGGGGCGGCTTCGGAAAGTGAGGTGACGCCATTGATGAGCCAGGCGATTCAGATCAGCGAGAAGTGGATGGGGAACAGGGCTGTCGTGCGCCTGTCCGGGCGAATCCTGTCGGGATCGACGGCGGGAAGACTTCTGTCGCGCGTGCGCGCGGCGTGCAAACGGGGCATGCGGGAACTGACGATCGACCTGGCCGGACTGACCGCCATCGACTGCGGCGGCATCGGGGCGCTCCTGGTCTGTCTCCAGGACGCCGAGCGCAGCGGCGCCACCCTGAGGGTGACCCGCGGCAGTGCCCCGGTCCGCTCCATGCTGGCGCACAGCTCCCTCCTGGACGTGTTCGAGCGCGGCGGGCTGCCGGGAAAGCACACGCGCCGAGGCGCCGGGCAGGACACTCCCCTTCTCGTCGCGGGCTGAGGGCGTGGTCCGACCCAGGCCGCAGCCTCAGTTCACACGTCTAGGCACCGCACCGGTTCCCCGCGGCCGATCAATCGCGCGCAGCAGCGCGGCCGCGTCGGTGTCGCCGGGATCGGCGTCCAGGAGATTCCGCAGTTCCAGCCGTGCCGCTTCGAGACGTCCGCCGTCCGCGAGGAGGACTGCGAGGTTGTATCGGGCGTCGCTGTTCAGCGGATCGATCTCCAGCGCCGCTCGATAGGCCGCCTCCGCCCCTGCCTTGTCGCCCCGTCTCTTGAAGAGCAGGCCGAGGTTCGCCTGCGCCGCCGCTAGCCCGGAATTGTCTTCCAGGGCGCGCCTGAACGAGCGCTCCGCCTCCTCCAGATCTCCCGCATGCAGGTGGAGCGCACCCAGGTTGTTGCGCGCTTCCGCCAGGCCCGGATCGATCGTCAGGGCCCGCTGGAAGGCCGCGGAGGCCCTTTCGATCTCGCCGCGCAGCAGCAGCGATCGTCCGAGGGCATTCCAGGCGGGGGCGAGATCGGGATCCCGTCTGACCGCCTCGGCGTAGGCCACCGTCGCGGCATCGGCGAGTCCCGACGCGCGATAGGCCTCCCCGAGAAGGTAGTGGGCCGTGCCACTCTCCGGGTTGGAGGCGGCCGCCTGCGACAGGGCCGCCACCGACTCGGCCAGGAGTCCGGCGCGCAGCGCGGCGATCCCGGCCGCCAGGTAGGGGTCGCCGAGACCCCAGAGGTCGGCGTCCTTCAATCCCGAAACGATGTCCAGCCTGAGGTCGCGCCGCCGAGCCAGCTCCCGCAGTTGTGCCGCGAGCTCCGGCTCTCGCGCCGCGATCCCCTCGGGCAGGATCGAGAACACCGGCCGGCGGATGCGGCGCAGCAGGGCGACCTGCTCGCGCAACGTATCGCGGAACATGGTCAAGGGGGCCCGGGCCTCCAGGTAGAGGTCGTCGTCGGTGTGCGGCCGGGCGTCCCGCGCCAGCAGGCGCAGGCCGTCGGGTCCGCTGACGAAGCGGGCGAGCAGGTCGGCGACCCGTTCGAGACCGCCCCGTTTCAAGTCGCTCCAGGCCTCGCGCCGGTCCTCCCGCTCGAGACGTGCGGGGTCGGGCCGCAGGGGAGCATCGCCGCCCAGAAGAAAATAATCCCCCCCGCCCGCCGACTCCTCCCAGAGCGTCGCGTCCGGAAAGACCTGCACGAACGAGGCGACGACGCCCCGGAAATCCTCGGGGGAAAGACGGTAGGCCTGCACCCACTGGCAGAACAGTCCGCCCGGGTTCAAGCGCGCGCGCACCAGACGGTAGAACTCGACCGTGAACAGGTTCGACACGCCGACGACCCAGGGGTTGGACGGCTGCGAGGTGATGACGTCGTACCGATCGGGCCTGGCGAGCAGCCGTCCGCGCGCGTCGTCGACGACGACCCGCGCCCTCGCATCGTCGAGGGCTCGGCCGTTCCACGGATCGAACAGGCGCGCCGCCTCGATGACGACCGGGGCGATCTCGATCACCTCGATCGACCGCAGCGGATGACGCTCGGCGGCCCCGAGAGTGATGCCGCTCGCGAGGCCGATCACCAGTGCGTTCCTGGGTCCGGGGTGCAGGAGGAGAGGCAGGTGGGCCGACAGGAGCTGGGTCGTCATGTCCCCCCCCGTCGAGGCCTCGGTCTTGCCGTTGATCTGCAGCGACTGGACACCGGCGGGGCTGCGGCGCACCGTGACCAGCCCGACGCCGTCTTCGCGCGAGAACAGGATCTCACCGCGTCGATGCATCAGGTCGCGCAGATGACCCCGCCCTTGGGACGCGGAGCGGTAGATCGGCCCGTAAAGAAAGCCCCCGCCCGACATCAGGTCGGGATCCCAGCCGGGCAGAACGAAGCAGAGCCCGAGCGCCAGCAGGACGGATCCCAGGCCCCCGAGCGCGAGGGATCGTCTGCGGAGCGGCAGGAGCGTCAACGGCAGAACGGCCATCGCCATCGAGGCGGAGGACGCCAACAGCAGGGAGCGGCGCGTCCCGAGGAGCGGCAGCGCCGCGAAGCCCGCGATCAGGACACCGAGGACCGAGCCCCAGGTCGAGGCGGCGTACAGTCGTCCTGCAGTCCGGTGCGCGTCCCCGGGCGCGCCTGGAGCGAGGGCCGCGAGGGCGGGGAAGACCGTCCCCTGGGCCATGGTCGGGAGGATGAGGAGCGCGGCCACGACCGCGAATTGCAGGACGAGAAGCGCCGCGGATGTCGTTTCGATCGACCCCGAGACGAGGGCGGCGACCACCGGCAGCCCTCCCAGGATAGGAACCAGAAGAAGAGAGAACAGCCCCGCCGCTCCGAGGGCCGCGCCCGCCAGCCAGGGCGAGGAACCGCGCGCCAGACGCCGGCGCACGAGGAGCGGCCCGGCGCCCAGGCCGAAGATATAGGCGCCGAGCGTGGCGCCCAGAGCGTACACGGTCGACCCGAAGGCCAGCGCCGCGACGCGCGTCCAGCCGATCTGCAGAATCGCCCCGATGGATCCGGAGAGAAGGGCGGCGAGCGGGAGGACGAGCCGCCCCGCGAGGGGATGCGACCGGCCGGGCGCGGGCGCGGCCGGAGGCGGCCGGGTGCCCGGTGCCATGGCGCATGGGGCCTCGGCCCGGTGCCGTCGCAGGAGGAGTGCTGTGACGGCCGCGACGGCGTTGATCGACCCGGCGGCGAAAAAGGTGGCGCGCGTTCCCAGCAGAGGAAGACTCGCGAACGAACCGAGGATCGCTCCGAGCGCGGCCCCCAGAGTGTTCGCTCCGTAGAGCAACGCCAGGGTCGAGCCCGCGGGCGCGCCGCGCGAGGCGGCCTCGCGCACGACCCAGGGAAGCGTCGCCCCCATCAGAAGCGTCGAAGGGGTCAGCGCCGCCACCGCCAGGAGGAAGCGCAGGAGGGCGAGGAGCCGATCCGATCCGCAGAAAGGGCCGGCGAACGCCAGAACCCGGGGGAGCGTCCACACGATCACGGGGGCCAGGAGGCCGCAGATCGCCAGAAGGCCTTCGAGCGCCGCGTACACGCGCAGCGCATCGCGCGGCCGGCCGGCGCCGCGCGCGGCGAGCATCGAGCCCAGGCCCAGGCCGCCAAGAAAGGCGGCGAGGACCGCGGTCAGGGCCACAAGCGAGTTGCCCAGGCTCTGACCGAGCGCCCGCGCCCAGGCGACTTCGTGCATGAGCCCGGCGCATCCCGAGAGGAGGAAGATGAGCGCGAGGGCGCGCAATGATCCTGCGGCTCGCGTCACCGGTCGCCGCCGGGAAGGAGCCGCATCAATGTCGGAGAGTGCGCTTCGGCGGGCGCTTCAGGAGGAGGCGCACCAGCTTCTCCTCCGGCCAGGCGGAGCCGCTTTCGGAGAGGATGAGCGGGAACTCGCGCACCTCCCCGTCGACGCGCGCCGCGAAGCGCGGGGCGAACGAGTCCATGGCACCGTAGAGGGAATCGGCGCGCAGCTCGCGCATCGCGCCGTCCATCTCGGTGACGCGCAGCAGGGCCACCGCGCCGTCCGGCGGGTAGGCGATCTCGATCTGGCGCACCTTGGAGAACTTGAACTTCGACCAGTCCGCGAGCCGCACGCAGCGGCACTCGCGCCGACGATCCTCGATGTCCATGCGCTCGCCCCTCGCCTCTTCCGAGCGGGGTGCGTGCCGGCTGTAGTAGATGCGCTCGAAGAACACGAATCTCAGATCCCTGGCCGGGATCGTCCGCTCGCCCCCCGGCGACTCGAGGACGAGCGTCGGGTTGCCGGGCGGAGTCTTCGGCTCGCGGGTCGCACCGGAGGTCTCCAGGCAGAACACGGATGCGGCGCACAGGAGAAGGAGGACGGACAGCCGGTGCTTTGGGAAGGAGATCACTCGCGGACGAACTGGATGTTCACCAGGGCCGAGTGCACGACGTAGATGGTGCGGTTGTTGTCGGCCGGGTCGGCCGGCACCACATAGAATCCCTGGCGATTCGGGTCGTAGTCGAGGCTGTATCCGAAGATCTTCTCGCCGTCGTAGAACTCGATCACCGTCTTGACCAGCGGGCCACTGGCCCCCTTGGAGGCCCGCTTCGCCGTCGGGAACCCCGCCACCATCCCGGAGTGCTTGTCCTTCCGGCCCCAGGTCTTGACGTGGAACAGGGCCTTGAGGTCCTCCAGGCGGATCTCCTGGGACGCGGCGACCTGGCCCTCGCGGCGCACGAGATGGAACGAGTCGCGGGTGGGGTCGAAATCGCGCGAGAACCCCTTGGTCACCCGGCCGTCCTTGAAGTGGGCGACGAGCTTGGAGTTGCCGCCGATGGCGACCGTCCCCCTGGGAGAGGGCCGGACCGCTTCTTGCCCTGTCTCGAGGTTGGGGCTAATATCGATTCCCCGCTTGAGTCAGTAGCCGAGTTCCGGGAAGAACCTCTTCAGGACCAGCTTGGCAGCGAACAGCAGAGTGAGCGGGATCCCCAGTAGAAGGAGGGCCTGGACCGCCGCCTTCCAGCCGGGGAGCGGTTCGGCGGGCACGAGGCTGGGGCGGCCTGTCTGGGCCTGCTGTCCCGGAGGGGTCGCCCCGCCGGGTCTGCGGTTCGGCTTCGCCATGGCCGGCGATCTATATCACAAGCGCCGGGGGAAAGTCGCGCGCCCGAGACCGGTGCCGATCTTCCCGCGGGTGGCAGAAACGGGGTATATTCGTTATGTTGCGTGGGGAGAATGGCGAGATGACGATTGAACAGGCCCTCAGGCACGAGCACCTGGGGAACCTGCCTCTCTCCAAGCCGGCGACCGTCCCGCCTGGCACGAGCCTCGAAGCGACCCTGCGGCTGATGCGCGAGCAGGGGCACGGCTGCGTCCTGGTGTGCGAGGGGGATCGCCTGGTCGGGATCTTCACCGAGAGAGACGTCCTCAACAAGCTGATCGGGAGCGGCGTGAGCGAGACGGAAACCGTCGACCGCTTCATGACCCCGCATCCCGCGTCGCTGACACCCCGGCACACGCTCGGGGACGCCGTCCGGCTGATGACGGAGCACGGTTACAGGCACATCCCGCTCCTGGACGAGCGCGGCCGCCGGGCCGGCCTGGTGGCGGCGCGCGACATCGTGCACTACATCGCGGAGCATTTTCCGGCGGAGGTGGTCAACCTGCCTCCCCGCCTGAACCAGGTCTTCAACACCCCGGAAGGAGCCTGAGTGAGTACACAGACCGAGGTCGTCCCCCCCAAAGCCAAGGTCACCGAGCTCGACACTGTCGTGATACGTTTCGCCGGCGATTCGGGCGACGGCATGCAGCTGACCGGGACGCAGTTCGCCGATACGACGGCCATGGTCGGCAACGATCTGGCCACCCTGCCCGACTTCCCGGCCGAGATCCGCGCCCCCGCCGGCACGCTCGCCGGAGTCTCCGGCTACCAGATCTCGTTCTCGTCCCACGACATTAAGACGCCGGGCGACCAGCCGAACGTCCTGGTGGCCATGAACCCCGCGGCCCTGAAGACCAACATCGGCGACCTCGAGGAAGGGGGCATCCTGATCGTCGACATCGACGCCTTCACCGACGGGAACCTTTCGAAGGCGGGGTACAAGACGAACCCGCTCAAGGACGGCGGTCTCGCCGGCTTCCGGGTCTTCGACATCCCGCTCACGTCCCTGACCCTGAAGGCGGTTTCGGAGGCCGGACTGAGCGGACGGCAGGCGACGCGTTGCAAGAACTTCTTCGCCCTCGGGCTGGTGTTCTGGCTGTACGAGCGCCCCGTCGATTACACGCGCGATTGGATCGAGAAGAAGTTCAAGAACAGCGAGCAGATGGCCAAGGCCAACACGCTCGCCCTCCAGGCCGGATCACGGGGAACGAGGCGACGGCGATGGGGTTCATCAGCGCGGCGCTCATCTCGGGCCGCCCGCTGTTCTACGGCTCCTATCCGATCACGCCGGCGAGCGACATCCTGCACGAGCTGTCGCGTTACAAGAACTACCCGGTCACCACCTTCCAGGCCGAGGACGAGATCAGCGCCATCGGGGCGGCGATCGGTTCCGCCTACGGCGGCGCCCTCGGACTGACCGGGACGAGCGGCCCGGGCGTGGCGCTGAAGAGCGAGGCGATCGGGCTGGCGGTGATGACCGAGCTGCCGCTGGTCATCGCGAACATCCAGCGCGGCGGGCCGTCGACCGGTCTGCCGACCAAGACCGAGCAGGCCGACCTGATGCAGGCGATCCTCGGGCGCAACGGCGAGTGTCCGGTCGCGGTCGTCGCCCCGGCCACGCCGGCCGACTGCTACACCATGGCGATCGAGGCGTTCCGCATCGCCACCAAGCACATGACCCCCGTCTTCTTCCTGTCCGACGGGTACCTCGGAAACGGCGCCGAGCCGTGGAAGATCCCGGGCCCCCAGGACCTGCCGAAGTTCGACGTGAAATTCCGCACCGAGAAGGAAGGCTTCCAGCCGTACCTGCGCGACCCGAACACGCTGGCGCGACCGTGGGCCGTCCCCGGGACGCCCGGTCTCGAGCATCGCATCGGGGGATTGGAGAAGGAGGACGTCACCGGCAACGTGTCCTACGATCCGGAGAACCACGAGAAGATGGTCCGCCTGCGCGCCGAGAAGATCGCCCGCATCGCCGACGACATCCCGCCTGTGCGCGTGATGGGCAAGGACACCGGCAGGCTGCTCGTGGTGGGATGGGGGAGCACGTTCGGGGCGATCGCCTCGGCGGTCGAGGAGCTGCAGGCGAAGGGTCAGCCGGTCTCGTCGATCCACCTGCGCTACCTCAACCCGTTCCCCGCGAACCTGGGGGACGTCCTGAAGCGATTCGACAAGGTGCTGGTCCCCGAGCTCAACCTGGGGCAGCTGCGCACGCTGATCCGCGCCCGATACCTGGTGGACGCGATCGGTCTCAACAAGGTCCAGGGAAAGCCGTTCAGGGTCTCGGAGATCACGAAGGCGATCGAAGGGATCCTGCGAGGATAAGAGTCCATGGGCATAGACGTCAAAGAGCCGAAGCCGACACGGGCCGATTTCGCGACGGATCAGACCGTCCGCTGGTGCCCCGGCTGCGGCGATTACTCCATCCTGGCGCAGGTGCAGAAGGTGATGCCCGAGCTGGGCATAGCGCGCGAGAACATCGTGTTCGTGTCCGGGATCGGCTGCAGCAGCCGGTTTCCTTATTACATGAACACGTACGGCTTCCACAGCATCCACGGCCGCGCCCCCACGATCGCCACGGGCATCAAGGTCTCGCGCCCCGACCTGTCGGTCTGGGTGGTGACGGGCGACGGCGACGGATTGTCGATCGGCGGCAACCACCTGATCCACGCCATGCGGCGCAACCTCGACATCAAGATCCTGCTGTTCAACAACCGGATCTACGGCCTGACCAAGGGGCAGTACTCGCCGACGAGCGAGTTTGGCAAGAAGACCAAGTCGAGCCCGTTCGGCACCGCCGAGCAGCCGATCAACCCGCTGGGTGTGGCCCTGGCCTCCGAGTGCACCTTCGTGGCGCGCTCGGTGGACATCGACACGCACCACCTGTCGTCGATCGTGGAGCGGGCGGCACGGCACAAGGGGACCGCCTTCATCGAGATCTACCAGAACTGCAACATCTTCAACGACGGCGCCTTCGACGATTTCGTCGCTCGCGAGGTGCGCACCGAGCGGATGGTGCAGCTCGAGCACGGCAAGCCGGTCATCTTCGGGAAGGATCGGCGCAAAGGGATCCGCCTGCGCGGCGTGCATCCCGAGGTCGTGACGATAGGCGAGGGCGGGGTCACGGAGAAGGATCTCCTGGTCCACGACGAGGCGGCCCAGGAGCCGACCCTGGCCTACCTGCTGTCCCGGATGACCTATCCCGATTACCCGGTCCCGGTCGGGGTCTTCTACCGGGCCGACCGGCCGCGGCTGGAGGAGATCCTCGAGCAGCAGAGCATCCAGGCGACCGCGCGGCTCGGGGCGGGAAGCATCGAACGACTGCTCAAGTCGGGAGCGACCTGGACGGTGACCTAGCGGCCCTCCGCGCGCGGCGGCCCGCGGCGGATTCTACGCGAACGAGGGAGGGGACCATGACCTGCCCCGACTGCGGCCACGAGAACATCGCCGGCATGGACGCCTGCGACCACTGCGGTCAGGACCTGAGCTCGATCGACATCCCCACGCCTCAGGGAGGACTGCAGGGCACCATCCTGAAGACGCCGCTTCGAGACCTGGCGCCGGCGCCGGCGCTGATCGTTTCGCCGCCCGAGCCGGTCGCCGACGTGGTGCGGAAGATGCGCGAGCGCCGGCTGGGAAGCGTGCTGGTGATGGACGGCGGCCAGCTGGTCGGCATCTTCACCGAGCGTGACGCCCTGACGCGCCTCACCGGACAGACGCTCGACCTGAAAGCGCTTCCCGTGCGCGAGGTGATGACCCAGGATCCCAAGCCCCTCCGGGAGGAGGACACGCTCGCCGCCGCGATGCACTACATGGCCGTCGGCAACTACCGGCACATTCCGATCCTGACTCCGGGCCGTCCGCCGCGTTTCGTGTCGGTGCGCGGCGTCCTGCGCTTTCTCAACGATCACGCGCGGTAGGCCTCACGTCGCTTTGCGACCCGCCATCTTCGACAGCCGCTCCTTCGGATAGGCCGCTACGATCTCGGCTACCACCGCGTCGGCGGCAACCGCGGCGGCGCCGGGTCGCTCGTCGGGATTGCCCCAGGTGAAACCGGCCTGGTAGTCCTCCGCCGACGTCGCCCCCTCGGACATCGCGGCCTCGTCCACCGCCTCCTGGAACTCGGGAGGGAGCTGGCGGCTCACCCGGGCCCCCGTCTCGTCCGAGGCTCGCACGCCGTACGGGATGTCCTTCCAGTACATGATCCGGACCTGGGCCATCAGCCGTAAACCTCAGTTCCATTCGGTATCGCGAGCGCGCCGATCAGCAGCCCCGCGTGAAGCACTGAGCGCCCGATTTGGCGCAGAAGCTGCCTGCCGACCGAACGCATCCGCCTCCCATCGAAGCGCACGTCTTGTCGGCGCAGTGGGTGGCGGCCTGCGTCGACGACTGCAGACTGGAGAGCGCCGACAGGTAGGGCGAGTCCGCGGGCACAGACGACGGGACCAGGATGTGCAGCAGGGCGACGACCGTCACGGCGGCCGCGAAACACAGGACGATCCTCATCGCACGGTTCATGCGCATTCTCCGAGCCGGCCCCGGGACCTGCCCCGCCGCGGGCCGGGGGCGCGCCGGGGAGGGTGGCGTCGCCGCGGGCGAAACGCCTCGGCGAACGCGCGCCCATCTCTATCATCGAACGGAGAGCCGGCGCAAGGCGGGAGGAGCGGCGGGATCGAATCTCGGCCCGCGGGGAACCCCGATGAGACACAATAGGCTGTCATCCATTCCGAGTGGAGGTGCGCATGACCGTGCAACGCGAGCTCGAGATCGCCCACGCCACCTGTCCGTGCTGGGACCCGCAATGGGGCTCCCGGAAGTGCCGCAACTGCGAGTCCCAGGGAAAGCACATCATCGACGACTGCGAGTGGCGCGGCCACGCCGCGATCGACCGCATCGTGGGGGCCACCCGGCTGGACGACCTGGAGAGGATCAAGGCCTTCGTGGACCGGGACGCGACGATCTCGGGAGAGGTGAGGAAGACCCTTCAAGGCGCGTCCTAGGACGCCTCAGCGCCGCCGTCGCGCCCGTGGCCCGCGGGTGCGTGAACGGCTCCTGCGCCTCATCGGGGGCGGCAGACTCCCGCGTTAGGCGGCGCGACGGTCAGGCGATCCCGTTGACGACGTCCCGCGGGAGATAGCCGAGGTGCTCCAGAAGAGCCGTCGAGATTGCGAACTTCTGGAAATGCACGAGCTGCCGGCGGTCGTACCCGTGAGGCACCTCGATGCGAATCCGGTGAACATGATCGGCCACTGTCACGTCGTAGGCCAGAGTCATGACGGCCTCCTTCCGCAGCAGCATGCCCCGGAAGAAACCGGACGGCAATCCGTGAGATGCTGAATCAGGGGAGGGCAAATCCCCCAAAGCCCGGGCAGTCTACAGGCAGGCGCGCGTACGGCAGAAGTCCCCGACCCCGCAGTCCGTGCGCGAGCCGTTCAGATGGACGCAGCGGGTTCCGGTCGCGTCGCAGGTCCTGTTGCTGCACCTCGACGCGGCCAGGGCGACCTGTCCCGCGGTCAGGCTCGCGAGAGCTGAAGCGTAAGGGGAGCGATCGTTCGCCGGCACCGACCGCGACGCGACCGCCACGAATGCGACGACGGCCGCGAGAGCGGCGACTCTCAGGACGAAACGGGAGTTGCTTCGCATCTGCGTCACCTCAGCAGGGATTGTTCGAACAGAGACCGCGGCCGTACTTCGCGCAGTGATAGTTGTCGACGTTGCCGCAGGAGATGTTGTAGCGCGACCCGCCCACGCAGGCCTTGTTGTTGCAGTAGGCGGCCGCGTACACCTGACCGACAGCGACACTCGACAAGGCGGAGAGATACGGCGTCCGCGCCGGCGCCGGCGTGCCGAGGAACGACAGGATCAGTCCCGCCACCACGACCACGACGAGACAGCGCAGGGCATACTTGACGCTGATCCTCATGAGACGAACCTCCTTCCGGGAATGCCCGCCCGCAAAGCGAAAAGCATTGGTGCCGAAGACAGGACTTGAACCTGCACGGCCCGGAGGCCACTAGACCCTGAATCTAGCGCGTCTGCCAATTCCGCCACTTCGGCACGTGGGGCTGTACGTTACCAAAAAACGCCGGAGGAGCCAAGTGGAGGGAGGAGGACCACCCGGCCCCGCCACGAGAATCTACGGGCAGGGGGTCGAGGTGCAGCCACCGCTGACCGAGCAGTTGGAACCGGTCGCCTTGAAGCAGGTGGGTCCCTTGCGGGGATCCTTTTCGCACGTCTTGTTGTTGCATCCCGGAGCGGCGAGCGCGGCGCTGACTCCCAGGCTCGACAGGGACGATACGTACGGCGAGGCCCCTTGCCGCGATGTGCCGGTCACGAACTGCAGCGGGGCGACGACGGCGATGACCAGGGCCAGGCGCATCAGGAACCGGAGCGAACGGGTCATTCGGACCTCCTCCTAGCAGGTTGAGGAAAAGCAGCCGCTCTTGACCAGACAGGTGACCCCGGGACCGGCCTTCACGCAGGCGGGTCCGCGGCCGGGCTCCTTGGCGCAGGTCTTGTCGTTGCAAGTCGGCGTCGCGAGCGCGGACTGCACGGCGAGATTGGAGAGCGCCGACAGATAGGGCGAGCGTCCCTCCGGCAGCGTCGAAGTCACGACCTGCACGGCGGTCAGAACGATCAGGATCACGGCCATCCCGGACGCGACTTTGAAGGCTCGATGCATAGCGCGCTCCTCCTTTGGACGATGACGGACAGTCCCTTCCATGTACCACGGGCGTGATGGACGTGCAACTGGATTGTGCGTGGATTTCACAGGATGAGCAGGGGCACTCAATGCTCCCGTCTCAGGTAGCGGATGTAGTCGCCGACCGCGTCGGCGTCTTCCGGGGACATGACCGGCCTGTAAGCCGGCATCTGCAGACGCTGCCGGTTGATGAAGAAGCGCGCCAGGCGCTTGCTCGCGAGACGATCGATGCCGCCGTCGAGGACCCACTGGCGCAGCTCCTGCGCGTTCAGGACCAGCTCCGGGTAATCGGAGCCCACCCACCCGGGGACGTACCCCTTGAGAGACCCCGGGTTGAGAACTCCGCCGCTTCCGACGATGCCGTGGCAGGACTCGCAGTGGAAATGGCGGACGAGGTCCCGTCCCTTGGACGCGCCCGCGTCGGCGATCGGGGTGATCTGCGCCACCGCCGTGACGTACGCGACCAGGTCGCCGATCTCTTCAGCTCGGAGGGTGGCGCGGTAGGCGGGCATCCGGATCGCCGCACGGTCTCTCTCGGCGCTGGCGCTCTGGCTCTGTGCCCGCCGTCTCGAGACGCCGTCCTGGATGTACTCCCGGACCTCGTCCTCGCCGTTGACGTACATCATGGGCACGCCGCCGTCCCACTGCGGCACGCCCTGGCCCGTGCCCGGATCCGGAAGGCCGCGCCCCCCCTCCGGTCCGTGACACGAGAAGCAGCCCGAGCGCGCGGCGATCTCGGCGCCGCGTCTCACCGGGTTCGATTCCTGGCGCCACCAGTACGCCCGGATCGCCGCGGGGGCGCCCAGCCAGCCGGCGATCCCCACGAGCACGATCGTGCCCAGCCAGGCCCACACCCTGCGCATCGACACGCACCCGGCGTAGCGATCCGCCGCCTAGACCGACTTGACGGCGTGCACCGTCAGGGCGTTCATCCCGTCCCTGGCGGCGACCTCTCCCTTGATCTCGACCTTCTTGCCGGCCATCGACTTCACCTTCGTGAAGGCGCTCGAGTCGGCGTGGTCGGCGAGCAGGACGTACACCTTCCCGTCCGACGCGGCGAGACCGATCGGCTGGCCCATCTGTGCGCACTTGACGGCGCACCCCGCGTGATCCGGTCCCTTGGCCCCCTCGCCGATATAGCAGGCGAGATCCAGGACCTCACCGGTGAGCGTGACGTCCGACGGTGCCGCCGCCTTCTCCGCGGCGAGGGATGCGCCGGCCGCCATGCACAACAGGAAACTCGAAGCGACTGCCGCAACCATTCTTCGCATGTGTTCCGCTCCTTCAGGTGAACCTGAGTTCGATCCCCGTCCAGACGTGGCGGGGCAGGACATCCTAGCACGTCGTTTCGCGGGAGACCGCGCCACAGCCCCGCCCGGGGTCTGATCGCCCCCCGGTTTGGCGGGGGGCGACGCGGTGTGTTAGGTTGCGCGGATGCGCGAGGTTGCAGGATGAGCCCGGGTCGCAGCGAGACGATGCGTCAGGCGCTCGTCGAATTCATGCGTGGATCGTCGTATCGCCCGGCGACGGCGCGCGACCTGATGCGTCTTCTGAGAATCGACGGCACCCGGCGGCACGAATTCAAGAGGACCCTGCGCGCCCTCCTGAACGACGAGGAGATCGTCAAGGTCGGCCGCGACCGCTATGCCGTGCCGGGCCCCGCCGGACGGGATGGCGGAGGGCGTGAGACGCGCCCGCGGCAGGGCCGGGGACGAGACACCGGAGGCCGGCGCGCGGAGCGTCACGGCGAGCCCCGCCCCGGCCGCGGGCAGGCGATCGTCACGGGGCAGTTGCACCGCCACCCGAGAGGGTTCGGCTTCGTGACGCCGGATGCCGGAGGTCCCGACGTCTTCGTGCCGCCGCGGACCCTGGCCGAGCTGCTCGACGGTGACAGGGTCGCCATCCGCATCGTCCGGAACGACGGGCGCGGCCGCGCCGAGGGGGAGATCGTCCGGCTTCTGGAGAGGACGCGCAAGCGTGTCATGGGTGTGTTCCGGTCCGCCGGCCGCGGGCGGGGAGGGACCGTCCAGGCCTACGACCGGCTGTTCGAGAACGGCATCGACGTCGCCGAGGACCAGGCGGGGCGGGCCGCGGACGGCATGGTGGTGGGCGTCGAGGTGCTGCGCCCGCCCGGCGATCACCGGACCGCGACCGGGCGCGTGGTCGAGGTCCTCGGCCACCCGGATGATCCCGGCATCGATCTCAAGACCATCATCCACAAGTACGACCTGCGCGAGTCCTACCCGGACGACGTCCTGGACGAGGCCACATCCGCCCCGGAGCGCGTGAGCGAGGAGGAGGTCCGTGGCCGGGAGGATTTCCGCGATCACCCGATCGTGACCATCGACGGCGAGACCGCCATGGACTTCGACGATGCCGTGCTGGTCAGGAAGAACGCCGACCAGACGTACGAGCTGCAGGTCCACATCGCCGACGTGGCGCATTACGTGAGGGCAGGCTCCGCCCTGGACCGCGAGGCGTACGAGAGGGGGACGAGCGCATATTTTCCGGGCACGGCCCTGCCGATGCTGCCGCACAGGCTCTCGAACGGCATCTGCTCCCTCAACCCGGGGGTGGATCGCCTGGTGCAGTCCTGCATCATGACCATCGACGGCCGGGGGCGCGTGGTCGAGAACCGGTTCGCCGACGGCGTGATCCGGAGCTCCGAGCGGATGACCTACACGAACGTCGCCCGGATTCTGGTCGATCACGACGCGGCGGTCACGGAGCGTTACCGATCGCTCCTGCCGATGTTCCAGACGATGCAGGAGCTGTGCCTCGTCCTGAACGAGAAGAGACGCCGGCGCGGCAGCATCGATTTCGATCTCCCCGAGCCGGAGCTGCTCCTGGCCGTCACGGGGGAGATGACCGGCATCGTCGAGCTGCAGCGCAACATCGCCCACCGGATCATCGAGGAGTTCATGCTGGCGGCCAACGAGACGGTCGCGACCCACCTGTTCCGGGCCAGAGTCCCGTCGATCTACCGCATCCACGAGCGCCCGGATCCGAAGAAGCTCGAGGAGTTCGACGCCGTGGCGCAGGCGTTCGGGTACCGCCTGCCGCAGCCCTATACATCCATCGAGCCGCGCGCCTTCCAGCAGATCGTGGAGATGGCGAAGGGTCGGCCGGAGGAGCGTTTCCTGTCCCGCCTGATGCTGCGCTCGATGAAGCAGGCGCGCTATTCGCACCTGCGGGATCTCCACTTCGGTCTGGCCGCGACCTGTTACACGCACTTCACCTCGCCGATCCGCCGCTACCCCGACCTGATCGTCCACCGCATCCTTCGGCGGGTGCGCTCCGGAAGGCCGCTCGCCCCGGAGGAGCGCCAGGACCTCGAAGGCTTCCTGCCGGAGGCGGCCCTGCACTCGTCGCGCACCGAGCGCACTGCCGACCAGGCGGAATGGGAGCTGGTCGAGTGGAAGAAGACGGCGTTCATGGCGTCACGGGTGGGGGAGGAGTTCGAGGGCTTCATCCTGTCGGTGCACCCGTTCGGGTTCTTCGTGGAGCTGCGCGAGTATTTCATCGACGGCCTGGTGAAGATCGAGTCGCTTCCGGGGGACCGCTTCCGGTTCCACGAGAAGAAGATGATCCTGAAGGGGGAGCGGAACGGCCGGGTGTTCAAGCTGGGGGATCGGGTCCGGGTTCGGGTCGACCGGGTCGACCAGTTTCAGCTTCGGGTCGAATTCTCCCTGGTCGAGGAGACGAACGCGGGGGCGCCGCGGGCCGGGCGCCGGCGCCCGAGACAGCGGTGACCTCGTCGCGCGGCTACGAATTCTTCGAGCACACGGCCGACGTCGGGGCCGTGGTGCGCGGCGCCACGCTGCCGCGGCTGTTCGAGAACGCCGCGCGCGCGATGTTCGACCTGATCTGCGATCGCCGCACGGTCCGTCCGCGGCGCGCGGTGCGCATCGTCGTGCGGGGCGAGAGCCTCGAGGATCTCCTGGTCCGCTGGCTGAGCGAGCTTCTGTTCCGGCTGGAGACGCAGGGTCTGCTGTTCACTTCGTTCGCGGTCGAGCGCGTGGACCGGACGCTGCTCTTGGCCAGGGGCGTGGCGCGCGGCGAGACCATCGACCGGTCGCGCCACGCGCTCAGGCGTGAGATCAAGGCGGTCACGTACCACCAGATCAGGCTCGTCCGCGGCCGCAGCGCCTGGCGGGTGCGGATCGTATTCGACGTCTGAAGGGAGGGGGTCCTGGTGACGCAGCCGGTGTCGCTCCGAATCGAGACAGTGGACGACTGCCGCTTCCGCATCCCGGTCCAGGGGAAGATGCGCGTTCCGGGACTGGTGTTCGCGGACGAGCGGCTGATGCAGGGGATCCGTGAGGACCAGGCGCTCCGGCAGGTTGCGAATGTGGCCTGTCTTCCCGGGATCGTGCGCGCCTCGCTGGCCATGCCCGACATCCACTGGGGCTACGGATTCCCGATTGGAGGCGTGGCGGCCTTCGATCTCGACGAGGGAGTGATCTCGCCCGGAGGTGTCGGCTACGACATCAATTGAGGGGTGAGGCTCCTGCGCTCAGGTCTGAGCGCGAAGGACACGGACGGGCGGCTGAAGGAGATCGTGGACGCCCTGTTCCGCAGCATCCCCACCGGAGTCGGGTCGCACCGCAAGGACTTCCGCCTCGACGCCGCCGGCATGAAGCGGGTGTTGCGGGAGGGGGCCCGCTGGGCGGTGCAGAACGGCTTCGGCGAATCGGCCGACCTGCTGCACATCGAGGAGGGGGGCCGGCTGGAGGGGGCGCGCCCCGAGTTCGTCTCCGATCGCGCCCAGGAGCGCGGGCGGCCGCAGCTCGGCACGCTGGGCTCCGGCAACCACTTCACGGAGGTGCAGAGGGTCGCCGAGATCTACGACGGGACGGCGGCGCGCGCCCTGGGTCTGGAGAAGGACGCGATCACCGTCTCCATCCATACCGGATCGCGGGGCCTCGGCTACCAGGTGTGCGACGACTTCCTGCAGGTGATGCTGCGGGCGTCGCGCCTGCACGGCATCGAGCTTCCGGACCCGCAGCTCTGCTGCGCGCCGTTCAAGTCGGAGGAGGCGACGCGCTACCTGGGAGCGATGTACGCCGCCGCCAACTTCGCGTTCGCCAACCGCCAGCTCATCACCCACTTCGTGCGCCGCGCGCTCGAGGACGTCTTCGGAAAGGGCCCGCGCGACCTCGGTCTCGAAGTCGTCTACGACGTCTGTCACAACATCGCCAAGGTGGAGACGCATCGCGTGGACGGGAAGGAGAGACGGCTGTGCGTGCACCGCAAGGGGGCGACCCGCGCCTTCCCGCCCGGCCACCCGGAGACACCCGCGGCCTACCGGGAGGTCGGACAGCCGGTCCTGATCCCGGGGGACATGGGACGCTACTCCTACGTCCTCGTCGGGACCGAGAGGGCGTACGAGGAGACGTTCGGCTCGACCTGCCACGGCGCCGGCCGCCGCATGAGCCGGGCGGCCGCGAAGAAACTGGCGCGCGGCCGCTCGGTCGTGCGCGAGATGGAGGACCAGGGGATCTTCGTGCGCGCCGACGGCTACGCCACGATCGCCGAGGAGATCCCGGAGGCCTACAAGGACGTCGCCGACGTTGTGGACGTCGTGCACCGCGCCGGCATCTCCCGCAAGGTAGCCCGCCTCGTCCCCCTCGCCGTCATCAAGGGCTGAAGATCTCTCCGCGACCAGCGGTCGGGAGGGAAAGGGGCGCGGGACCTGTCGGCTTCGCGCCCACACGAGGTCATCCGGTGCGCATGCCTCGCCTCGAAGGCCCCGCGCCCCTTTCCCTCCCGACCGTGGACCTCCGAAGTGCGTTCGACCGGACGGCGAATGGAACGAGCCGAGCGACGGTGCAGGAGAGGCCGCGAGAAGGTTGAAAGACGCGGGGCCGCAAGCTTCCGCGCGGTCGTCTGAGACCTTACGCCGGGGCCCCGCCGCGCGCTTCACAGCGCGGTGGGCGGCGCGAGGCGAAGGTAGGGGAGGCTCGCGCAGCGAGCCGGACCCGTACCGCGCGGGGGGCTGCGCTCCCGCGTCGCGCGTCCAATCAGAGGGCTTTTAGGCGGGAGGAGTTTCGGCTCGGGCAGGCCGGGAGGCGTTGCGGGCGCGAGCCGGCTTGGCCGCGGGCTGCAGGGCCGCTTCGAAAACTTCGTCGACCGTCTGCACGAAATGGAACGAGAGAGTCTTCAGGACGTCCTTCGGGATGTCGAAGAGATCCTTCTCGTTCTCCGCCGGCAGGATGATCGTCTTGATGCCGGCGCGCTGGGCTCCCAGAACCTTCGTCTTGATCCCGCCCACCGGCAGCACCTTCCCGCGCAGCGTGATCTCGCCCGTCATCGCCGTGTCCGCGCGGCACAGCCTCCCGGTCAGAAGGGACGCCATCGCCGTGGCCATCGTCACTCCGGCCGACGGTCCGTCCTTGGGCACGGCGCCGGCGGGCACGTGCACGTGGACGTCCGATCGATCGAAGAAGCGCGGGTCGATCCCGAGATCCTCGGCGCGACTGCGGATGTACGACAACGCCGCCTCGGCGGACTCGCGCATGACGTCCCCGAGCTGACCCGTGAGGATGAGCTTCTTTCCCCCGGGCATCGCGGTCGCCTCGATGAACAGGACGTGGCCGCCGAAGGGAGTCCAGACGAGACCGATGGCCACCCCGGGGACCTTGAGCCTCTCGGCCGCCTCCTGCATGTACCTCACCGGGCCGAGGTAGGACAGGAGATCGGCGGTCCGCACCGTTACCTTCTCGGTCGAACCCTCGGCCCGCTTCAGGGCGATCTTCCGGCAGATCTTGGCGATCTCGCGCTCCAGGTTCCTCAGTCCCGCCTCCTGCGTGTAGTTCGCGATGATGGCGGAGAGGGCCGCGTCCTCGATCGACAGGTCGTCCGGGCTGATGCCGTTCTCGGCGCACTGCCGGGGGATGAGATAGCGCCGGGCGATCTGCATCTTCTCCTCTTCGATGTACCCGGGGAGCTCCAGGACCTCCATGCGGTCCCTGAGCGGCGCCGGAACCGTATCCAGGATGTTGGCGGTGGTGATGAACACCACGCGCGACAGATCGAACGGCACGTCGAGGTAATGGTCCACGAAGGACGAATTTTGCTCGGGGTCGAGGACCTCGAGCAGCGCCGAGGCCGGGTCGCCGCGGAAGTCGGCCCCGAGCTTGTCCACCTCGTCCAGCATGAACACCGGGTTGCGGCTGCCGGCCCGGCGGAGCCCCTGGATGATCTGGCCCGGAAGCGCTCCGACGTAGGTGCGGCGATGACCACGGATCTCCGCCTCGTCGCGGATGCCGCCGAGCGACAGCCGGTGGAACGAGCGTCCCATGGCGCGCGCGATCGACCTGCCGAGCGACGTCTTGCCGGTGCCCGGCGGGCCGACGAAGCACAGGATCGGGCCCCGGGACTCGGACTTGAGCCGGCGCACGGCCAGGTACTCGAGGATCCGGTCCTTCACCACCTGGAGATCATAATGATCCGCGTCCAGGACCCGGCGGGCCTCCTGCAGCTCGATCTTGTCCTCGGTCAGTTTCGACCACGGCAGGGAGACCAGCCAGTCGAGATAGGTGCGGCTGACGATGTACTCCGCCGACGCGGGCGGCATCGTGCGCAGTCGGTTCAGCTCGCGGTCGGCCGCCTCGCGGGCGGTGGGCGGCATGTCCGCCTTCTCGACCTCTTCCTTGAGCTTCTGGACGGCGGTCTCGTTCTCGTCCCCCTCGCCAAGCTCCTTCTGGATGGCCTTGAGCTGCTGCCGCAGCACGAATTCCCGCTGCCCCTTCTCGACCTCGTCCTGCACGTCCTTCTGGATCTTGCTCCCCAGCTCCATGACGCCGATCTCGCGGCTGATGTGCCGGGTCAGCTTCAACAGGCGCTCACGGACCGACAGGGTCTCGAGGAACTCCTGCTTGTCCTTCGCGTCGCGCACGAGGAGGGCCGCCGCCAGGTCGGCCAGGCGCGCCGGTCCCTCGACGTTCAGGAGGGCGACGCCGAGCTCGTCGGCGGCGATCGGCATGAGCGACAGCATCTTGCTGATCTGGGCCTGCAGGTTCTTGACCAGGGCCTCGATCTCGACCGTCTGCTCGACCTGCTCCGCCAGGAGACCGACCTCGAAGACCAGGTAGGGCTCGGTGCGGACGGCGCGGGCGAGCCTGATGCGGTCGAAGCCGGCGACCAGGATCCGGATCGAGCCGTCGGGGAACTTCAGCATCCTCTGGATGACGGCGGCGGTGCCGACCTGGTGCAGGTCCTGCTCCGTGGGCTCTTCGACCGCGGCGTCCTTCTGCAGGACCAGGGCGACCATGCGGTCCTTGATCATGACCTCGTCGATGAGCTTGATGGACGACGGGCGGCCCACGACCAGGGGGGTCGGTATGTGCGGGAAGACCACGGTCCCCTTCAGAGGGAGGACGGGCAGGGACGCCGGCAGCGCACGCGTTGCTGGCGAGGGCGGGCGCTCCTGGTCCTCCACCGGCCCCAGGACGGTGGTGTCGTCTAGACCTTGCTCGGACATGGCGGCCACACGGTCCTCACGCTTCGTCGATCGGCACACTGCGCGCGCCGGATGATCCGCGAGGGATGTGGATCATCAGGAAGCCATCCTTGTAGGTCGCGGTGATCCTCTCGGCGTCGGCCTCCTGCGGCAGGGCGAGCACCCGCTCGAAGCGGCCGTGGGCGATCTCCATCTGGTGCCAGCGCATGCAGCCCTGGGCCAGTGGCTCAGGGCGGAGGCCGGACACATGGAGAAAGAGCCCCTCGACGAGGATGTCGATCTCCTCCTTCTCGACGCCCGGAAGCTCGAGCGTCACCACGAACCCCTCAGCCGTCTCGTAGACGTCGGCCCGGGGGAGCCACGCGGCCTGCGGCTCCACCGGCTTGACGTCGCGCAGCAGCCGTTCCATCACCTGTTCCATGCGTCGATGGATGTCGAGCATCGGATGGGAGAGGCTGCGGCGGATGCGCACCATGGACAAGGGTTCCTTCAGCGTCCGCCTTGAAGCGCGTTGACCTGCCGGGTCAGGCGCGACTTGTGCCGGGCGGCCGCGTTCCGGTGGATGATGCCCGTGCCGATCGACTTGTCGAGAAGCGCCAGGGTCCTGCCCAGCTCGCGCTGCGCCCCGCCGGCATCCTTCTTGGAAAGGAGGAGCCGCAGCTTCTTGATCTGCGAGCGCAGGCGGCCGCGGCGGATGATGTTGATTGCCCGGCGCCGGCGTGTCTTGCGGATGTTCTTGACGGCCGACTTGATGCGTGCCACGACGAGTCCCTCCCCGCGCCCTACCGCTCCCGGAGACCCAGGGCCCGCAGCCGCTCGCGGGCGAGGCGGGCCTCCTCCGACTTCGGATAGGCGCTGACGATATGTTGCAGCTGGATGACCGCGTCCGCGGTCCGGTTCATCTCGAGTAGTGCCAGTCCTTTCTTCAAATAGGCGGCCGCCGCCTTGTCGCCCCCCGCGTGCTCGGCGAGCAGCCGGTCATAGGCCGTGACCGCGTCCGGATACTTCTGCTGGCTGAAATAGACCTCGCCGATCAGGTACTGCGCGTCGTCCGCAAGATCGTCCGCGGGGTTGAGCCGGACGAAATCCTGAAGCTCCGCCAGCGCCAGGTCGTAATTCCCCTTGGAGTAATCGCTGTATCCCAGGCGGTACAGATCCACGCCGATCGCCGTACCGGGAACCGCTCCCGGAGCCGCGGAAAGGGGCGTGGAGCCCGTGCCCGGCGGAGCCCCGGACTCAGTGGCCGGGGACGGTGTCACGGCGGCGGGCGGCGCCAGGGCGGCCTGCGAGCGCGCCGCCGACTCCAGCGCCTGACGCGCCGCCTTGAGCTCGGCCTGCAGCGACCCGAGACGCTGGTCGGTCTCGTCCGAGCGTGTCCGCAGCACCTGGACGTCCCGTTCCAGCCCCTCCAGCCGCAGCCGCAACTCGGCCATCGCCGTGTCCGGCGCGGCCGGCGCCGCCCCGGTGCGCGCCACCTGCTGGACCAGCGCGGCGTTGTCCTTTTCGAGCTTCCACACCTGCTGCTGCAAGGCGTCGAGATCGGCCTGGAGATGCGCGCCACCGCCGGCCGTCGCGCAGGACGAACACACGAGCGCCAGGGCCGCCACGATCAGCCACGAGGTACAGGCGCCGCCCGCAGCCTCTCTCAACGGCTCACCGGCGCCTCCCGCCCTACTCAGCCAGGAAGACGAGCTCGGCGCGCCGGTTCGCTGCCCAGGCCTCGTCGTTGTGGCCCGGGTCGATCGGTCGCTCCTTGCCGTACGAGATGATCCTGAGCCGCTGCGCCGGCGTTCCCAGGGACACCAGGTAGTCGCGCGTCGCGCGGGCGCGCTTCTCACCCAGGGCCAGGTTGTACTCCACCGTGCCGCGCTCGTCGCAGTGCCCCTCGATGCGCACCTTGAACTGCGCGTACTGCTTCATCGTCGACGCATCGTCGCCCAGCGTGCGGATGGCGTCCGATCTGAGATCGTATTTGTCGAAGTCGAAGTGGACGCGTTTGAGGGCGCCCTGGGCGTTCAGTTTCTCGGCCAGGGAGGAGGAGGACTCCTTCACGGCCTCGGCTTCCGGCTGGGACTCCTTGAATCCCGTCGTTTCGTCGACTTTTTCGGCTTTTGAGGGCGCGGACGAAAAGTCCGGCGCCGTGGTCACGGGAGCCTCGGCCGGCGGCGCGCTCTTGCAGGCCGGGACCGCGAGGACCAGGGACGCGCCAAGAATCAGAAGCGCCACGTAGCGGGGAACACCATGACCCATCGTGTCACCTCCACAGGATTGGAGGAACCGGACCTAGCGAGGCGTCCGATCCCGGGGGCGCGGCGTAGACCCGAATCGCCGAGCCAGCGATACATCGAAGCGAGCGGATTATATCACGCGATTCGAGCCGCTCAGCGGGACCAGGAAGGGGAATAGCTGTTCCCCCCGTGGCTCAGACGGCGGGCGCGCGTGCCGTCGAGATCGACGATGAAAATATCGAAATTGCCGGTGCGGTTCGACGCGAACACCAGATGCCGGCCGTCGGGCGACCAGCGCGGCCATTCGTTGATGTTGCTGTTCTCGGTCAGTCGGCCCACCTGCCCGGTCTTGATGTCCTTTACGAAAATGTCGAAGCCGCCCGGGACGCGGGCCGTGAATGCAATTTTGTCACCCAGAGGCGACCACGAGGCGGCGTCGCAGTAGCCGATCTCGGGGGTGAACGGACGGACGTTCCCGCCGTCGGCGTCCATGATGTAGATGCGCGGGCTTCCGGCCCGGTCGGACGTGAAGGCGATCTGCGTCCCGTCGGGCGACCACGCGGGGGAGGTGTCGATGGCCGGCTCCTTCGTGATGCGCGTGGGGACGGGCCTGTCGATCCGCTGGACGTAGATCTCCGCGTTGCCGTCGCGCGTGCTGGCGAAGGCGAGGCTCCGCCCGTCCGGGCTCCAGGCCGGTGCGCTGTTCAGGTCCCCCTCCTGCGGAAAGGCCTGGCTCAGCTCGCCGTCGCTGTTGACGATCATGAGCACCGGCGTCCCGGAGCGGAAGGACACGAAGGCGATCTTCCGGCCGTCGGGGGACCAGGCCGGGGAGAGGTTGATGGTGTTGTTGGCGGTGATCCTCTTGGCCCGGGCGCCGTCGTAGTCCATGACGTAGATCTCCTTCGCCTTGCCGACCTGCGACACGAAGGCGATCTTGGTCTGGGCGATCCCAGGCTGGCCGATGAACTGCTCGACGATGGCGTCGCTCAGCTTGTGCGCGATGAGGCGGGCCTGATCGGACTCGCCGCGGTATTTCTTGCCGAGCAGGATCTTCTGCTCCATTGTGTCGTAGAGCTTCCCCTCGATCACGAGATTTCCCGGCTCGATCGACGTCTGCCCGAGCAGGAGCGCGTCGGCGCCGACGCCGACCCACTCCTTGTAGTTGATCCGGCCGCCCGGGTCGGCGTGGACCAGCTTGTAATATTCGTCCGGAATGATCGCGAAGTAGCCCGAAAAGTCGAGATCGTCGCGGATGGTGTCGTGGATCGTACGGGCCGCGTCCTGGGCCTTCGACTCCGCGCTCGCGGTGAACGCAGGCAGGGCGATCGGCTGCTTCGGTTTCGCGGGGCCGATGATCCGGATGATCGGCACCGACGGGATCGGCGCCTCCGGCGGCGGCGTCGCGCTCTGGGAGAAGGAGTCCTGGAGGGAGGCGCCGAGCGCGAGGAACGCGACCAACGCCGTGACCCACAACCGCCGGTTCGCTGATTTCACGTCGATGTGTCTCCTGCTTGGTCCTGTCCCGCGTCAATCACGCGTGAAGGTGAACTCGATCTGGACCGTGAAGCTCGGCGCCAGTCCCTGGGGGAGCGGTGGAAAGATGGCGTCCTGGATCGCCGTCGTGAAGGATCGGTCCACGGTTTCGTAGCCGCTGGAAGTTGTGAGCGTTATGTTGCTGACCCGGCCGCTGCTGGCGAGGGTCAAAAGGAACGTCGCGTTCAGGGCGGGGCGGGTCTCGCCCGGCGGATAGATCGGCTTGCGCCACGCGCCGTAGACACCCCTCTGGATGATGTTGCCGTAGATCTGGATCATGTCGGCCTGCGCGGCGCCGCTTCCCCCGAACCCTCCGCCCGAGGCGCCCGAGCCACCGTTCACGCCGGACATGCTGGCGCCGTGCGTGGGCGTCCCCTGGGGCTGCGGCTGGTCTTCGGTCTGCCTTGCAGTCTTGGACGGCGGCTCCGAAGATTTCACCGGGGTCGCGGTGGCCTTGGGCTTGGCCGGCGTGCTCTTCGGCACCGGCTTCTTGTTGTGATCCGGAATCGGGATCGCCTTCTCCTCCTTCGGGACGGGGGGCAGGCTCGACGTCGCGGGCTCGGAGGGGGCCGCCGGCGGCAGGGAGGCGGCGGCCGGCCCGCCGGGGAGCGACACGAGATCGACGATGTAGACCGGTTCGATCGCGGGGCGCGGCAGCAGCCGGGGCACACCGAACGCCAGGATGAGGCCGAACACGTGCAGACCCAGCGACAGAACGACCGTCGTGCCCCAGGGGCTCGCGGGGGCGGCCAGCTCTCCCGCATCGAAGCGCCCGATCATTTCTTCTTGCTCCGGCCCTCCGGCGCGCGCGCGGACTGTGTGACCATGCCGACACGGTCGGCCCCGGCCTTCTTGATCTGGTCCATCACCAGCATGACGCGACCGTACGGCACCTCCTGGTCGGCGCGCAGGAAGACGAAATCGACGCCCGTGCGTTTGATCTCCGTCTTCAGACGATCCGTCAGGAGCGCCATGTTGACGGGACGATCGTTGAGATAGATGGTCCCATCGGTGTCCACCGTCACGACCAGCCGCTGCTCCGTCGCGTCGGCGCCGGACTCCGTCTTCGGGAGACGCACGTCGATGCCGCGGGTCATCATCGGGGCCGTGACCATGAAGATGATCAGGAGCACCAGGACGACGTCGACCAGCGGCGTCACGTTGATCTCGGAGAGGGAAGGACCGAACCGCCCGCCGCCCCGTCCCGGCAGAGAGAGCGCCATCGTCTACAGCCGGATCTTTCCGGCCTCGACGGCGGTCGAGGCGGCGCGGTGGGACTCGATCTGGGACTCGGCGATCGACACGAACTCGAGCACGAACCGGTCGATGCGGCCGCCGAGGCGCCGCACCCGCGCCAGCAGAAGGTTGTACCCGATGACTGCGGGTATGGCCGCGAACAGTCCGGCGGCCGTGGTGACCAGCGCCTCCGAGATCCCCGGTGCGACCGCCGCCAGGCTCGCGGATCCCGAGACGCCGATGGCCTGGAACGCGTTCATGATCCCCCACACCGTCCCGAACAGGCCGATGAATGGAGTGACGCTCCCGGTCGTGGCCAGAAGCCCGAGGTTCCGGTCCAGCCGCTCCGCCTCCGCGGCCGCGGCCTCCTCCACCCGGCGGCGCACCCTGTCGAGCACACGATCGCGCGCCTCGTCGGGGATGGAGGGGCTGCCGCGGAACTTGCCCACCGCGTCCGCCACCCCGGTCGTCAGCTCCCTGAAGCCGCCCGTGAAGATCGACACCAGGGGGCTCTTCGAATACCGGCTGCTCCGATCGCGCAGGTCCGCGAGACGCTTCTCGCCCGCGAGATCGCGCAGGAAGCGTATCGAGTCGTCCTCGGCCCGCTTCAGGGAACGGTAGCGCTCGATGATCACCGACCAGGACAGGACCGAGAAGCCCAGCAGGACGAGGAGAACGATCTTGACCAGGGGGCCCGAATCCACGACGAGCCGCAGGATGTCTCCCTGGAAGCCGGCGGTCGTCACGGCCAGAGTGCTGGCAAGGGTGAGATGCATCCGGAGTCTCCCGAGCAGGGTGCGCGATCGCGCAACAGATTCGAGCGGCACAAGTTAGCATACGGTCCCTTCCTTGACAACCCTTGATCGGTCTGATAGCATCCGGGACTGATCGGACCCGCGCGCAACGGCACCCTCCACACGACGAGTTCGATGCTCCGCTGCCTGCACATCACCAACCTGGCCATCGTCCGAGAGCTCACGCTCGATCTGGGGAGCGGGCTCAACTTGCTGACGGGAGAGACGGGTGCCGGCAAATCGATCCTGGTGGATGCCCTGGCGTTCGTCCTGGGGGGGCGGAGCGGGCCCGAGATGCTGCGGGCCGGCGCCGAGCGCGCCTCCGTCGAGGTCGAGTTCGACCTCTCGTCCAACCGCGCGGCCCGCGTCTTCCTCGAGGAGCGCGGCTACGCCCTCGACGGCGATGCGATCGTCACCCGGCGCGAGATCCTGGCGCAGGGGAAGGGACGATCCTTCCTGGGGGGCACGCTCGCGCCCCTTTCCGACTTGAAGGGGCTGGGGGCCGCCCTGGTGGATCTGCACGGCCAGCACCAGCAGCAGACCCTCCTTCACGCGGCGAACCACCGCGACCAGCTCGACCGGCACGCCGGTCTCGACGCCCGCCTCGACGTCATGGACGGCGCCTCGCACGCTCTTGCGGCGGCCACGGCCCGCCTGCACTCGCTGCGCGAGGGGGCGCAGAGGCTCCTGCAACGGGCGGACGCCCTGCGCCATCTCATCGACGAGATCGAGAGGACCGCTCCGAGATCGGGGGAGCGCGACGCTCTGCGCGCCGAGCGCGAGCTCCTGCGCAACTCCGAGACGATCCTCCGCCAGTCGCGCGGCGCCTACGAGGCGCTGTACGAGGGGGAGGCGGCCGCGCTGTCGCGGCTCGCGGAGGCGATCCGATCGCTGCGGGAGCTGGCCCGCTTCGACCCCGGGCTGCACGAGTCGCTGGAGCGGGCCGAGGCGGCGCGGGCCGACCTGCAGGAGACGGCGTTCGCGCTGCGCGACTATCCGGCCCGTCTGAACTTCGAGCCGCACCGTCTGGAGTCGATCGACGACCGTATCCAGACGCTCGAGTCGCTGCTGCGCAAGCACGCCCCGGGCGGCCGGGAGGAGGATCTCCTGAGGCTGCGCGACGAGGCGGTGCTCGAGATCGAGCAGCTCGTGGGGGGCGGAGAGACGGTCGAGGAGCTGGAGACGAAGGTCGAGGGTCTGCGGGCCGAGGCGCTCCGCATCGCCGCGGCGCTGTCGCGGGATCGGCGCGCCGCGGCGCAGACGCTGGAGGCCAAGGTGGAGCGCCAGCTCGCCGAGCTGGCGATGCCGGCGCGCTTTTCCGTCGACTTCCGGACCCGTCCGTCCCCCGGCTCCGGTCTGTGGGTGGAAGGGGAGGAGGTCGCCGTTGACGCGGCGGGATACGACGTGGTGGAATTCCTCCTGTCGGCAAACCCGGGGGAGCCGTTGGCCCCTCTGGCCTCGGTCGCCTCCGGGGGGGAGTTGTCGCGGGTCATGCTGGCGCTCGAGGTCGTCCTGAGGAGAGAGGCGGAGCCCCGCGTGCTCGTATTCGACGAAGTGGACTCCGGGATCGGCGGGGCCGTGGCGGAAGCGGTCGGCCGGAAACTCTCCGAGCTGGCGCGAAGCCATCAGGTCATCTGTGTCACGCATCTGCCGCAGATCGCCGCGCACGCGGACCGGCACGTCCTGGTCCGCAAGCGTCGGGCGCGCGGCCGGGCCGAGGTGGACGTCGAGACGCTGGACGACCGGGGCAAGGTGCAGGAGATCGCGCGCATGCTCGCCGGAGAAAAGGTCACCCCCGCGGCCCTGCGGCACGCCGCCGAGATGCGGGCCCGCGGACGCGCTCCGGCCGGACCCGAGGCGGGCCGGTGAAGCTGACGGCGGTCTACCCGGGCACGTTCGATCCCATCACCAACGGCCACATCGACATCCTGACGCGGGGCGGCCGGATGTTCGATCGGATCATCGTCGCGATCCTGAGGAATCCGGACAAGGACCCGCTGTTCCCTCTCGAGGAGCGCTCGGAGATCCTCAAGGCCGTGGTGAGCCGCTGGTCCAACGTGGAGGTCGAGTCGTTCGACGGCCTGCTCGTCGATTTCGCGCGCAAGCGCGGCGCGCAGGTGATCGTGCGGGGTCTGCGGGCGCTGTCGGATTTCGAGTACGAATTCCAGATGACCCTGATGAACCAGCGTCTGGAGCCCGGCATCCAGACGGTGTTCATGATGCCGTCCGAGGCCTACTCCTATGTCAGCAGCCGGCTGGTGAAGGAGGTGGCGCGCCTCGGAGGGGACGTGACCGGGCTCGTGCCGGCCGAGGTCGTCGCGCGGCTGAAGAAGCGTTTCGCGGTGACGGCATGACATCGAAGGAGATCCGTCTGGCGCGCAGGCTCCACGCCGTGAGCGTATCGCCGACGCTGGCCGTGATGATGGAGGCCAAGGCCCTGAAGGAGCGGGGCGTGGACGTCATCGATTTCGGGCCGGGGGAGCCCGATTTCGACACGCCGGAGAACATCAAGCGCGCCGCGGTCCAGGCGCTCCAGAACAACCTCACCCATTACACCGACACCGGCGGGGTTCTCGATCTGCGCCGCGCGATCGCCGCCCGCTACAGGGAGCGTCATGGAGCGGCCTGGGGGCCCGACGAGGTCCTGACCGGATGCGGCGGGAAGAATGTCCTGTTCCTGATCGCCCTGTCGCTGTTCGAGGAGGGGGACAGGGTGGCTCTCTACGCTCCGTACTGGGTGTCGTTCCCCGAGCAGGTGAAGCTCGCCGGCGCCACACCGGTCGTCCTGGAGGCGCGCGAGGACGACGGGTTCGTCGCGCGCGCCCGCGACCTGGAGGCGCACACCGACCTCAAGGCGATCATCGTGAACTCGCCGTGCAACCCGTCCGGCGCCGTGATCCCGCCTGAGGAGATCGAGCGCCTGGCGAAGTTCGCCGAGCGCACGGGAGCCTGGGTGATCTCGGACGAGACCTACGACACGTTCCATTACGGGCCCGGCCCGTTCGCGTCCCTGGCGTCGGAGCAGGCCCGGCTGCGCGAGCGGCTGGTGCTCGTGAACTCGCTCTCCAAGACCTACGCCATGACCGGCTGGCGCGTCGGCTACGCCCTCGGTCCCCGTCCTCTCATCGACGCGCTGCGCAAGGTGCAATCGCACGACGCCACGCACACATCGTCGATCTCCCAGGCCGCCGCGATCGAGGCCCTCACCGGCCCCCAGGACTCGATCGAGGCCATGCGCGAGGAGTACCGCCGGCGCCGGGACGAGCTGGTGCGCTCGCTGAACCGCATCCGCGGCATTGCGTGCACCCTTCCGCCCGGAAGCTTCTACGTCTTCCCGAACGTCCGCGACGCCATGTCGGCGCTCGGCAGCGCCAGCTCCGCCGATTTCGCCCGCCGCCTGATGACGGAGATCGGCGTGGCCACCGTCCCCGGGGAGGCGTTCGGCGCGCCCGGCTACCTGCGTCTGTCCTATGCCCTGGGTCTGGATCGGATCCGCGCCGGCGTCGAGCGCCTGCGCCGGCTCCTCGGCGCGCGGGACGCATGACGACGCGGCGCGGCTTCGCACTCGGGGCGGCTCTCGCGGCGCTTCTCGTGGCGGGCGCCGCGCTCGCATCCGAGCCGCATCCGGTCTCCTCCGCGTCGGAGGCCGTTGTCTATTCCGTCACCCTCAACGACGCCCTGTTTCCGATCAGCGCGGGCTATCTCAAGGACGCGCTCGCGAAGGCGAACGAGGGCGGCGCCGCGCTTTTCATTCTGAAGCTGGACACGCCCGGCGGGCTGGTCTCTACGGTCGAGGAGATGGTGCGCGACATCACCTCGTCGAAGGCGCCGGTCGTCGTCTTCGTGAACGGAAGCAAGGCGGCCTCGGGCGGCTTCTTCCTGACGATCGCGGCGGACGTGGCGGTCATGGCCCCGGGGACCCGCATCGGCGCGGCGCACCCCGTGCTCCTTCCGATCCTCCCGACCGGCGGCGGGGCCGCCGTCGACCCGACCCTGATGACCAAGGAGGAGAACGACCTCGCGGCCTACGCGCGGAGCCTCGCCTCGAACCGCGGGCGCAACGAGAAACTGGCCGAAGAGGTCGTGCGCAAGAGCAGCTCGTTCACCGAGCGCGAGGCGCTCAAGCTCCATCTCATCGATTACGTCTGCAGGGACGAGAACGAGATCCTGTCCCTCCTGGACGGCAAGAGCATCCGCCGCTTCGACGGCACGACGCAGACGCTGCGCCTGTCACGCGTGCGCATCGTGCCTCTGGACATGTCCACCCGCGAGCGGCTTCTCGGAGTGCTCGCCGACCCGACCCTGGCCATCTTCCTCCTGTTCGGCGGGATCGTCGGGCTCTACATCGAGTTCACCCACCCGGGGATGATCGCCCCGGGTGTGATCGGCGCGATCTGCCTGATCCTGTTCGCCCTGGCGGCGCAGATCCTTCCGATGAACTGGATCGGGGTCGCGCTGGTGGTGGCGGGGATCGTCATGTTTTTGCTGGAACTGAAAGTGCCGAGTTATGGCACCCTGACGGTCGGCGGAGTGGCCTGCCTGGTCCTCGGCGCGCTGATGCTGTTCAAGAATGAGCCGGGAATGCCGGAGGTGGCCGTCGCGCGCTGGACGATCGTCTCGATCGCCGGATCGGCGGCGCTCATCATGGCGATCCTCACCACCCTGGTCGTCCGCGTGTCGCGTCTCAAGGTGACGACAGGCTCGGCCGGACTGGTGGGGGAGCGGGGGACGGCGCTGACCGACGTGGGATCGGAGGGACGCGTGTTCGTGCATGGGGAGTACTGGAACGCCCGGGCGGCGCGACCCATCCAGAAAGGGGCGAATGTCAGGGTGACGCGGGTGCGTGATCTGGTGCTGGACGTGGAGGAGTCATCCTGACGCCGCGGCGGGTCGCGGGGGAGGTTCCATGAACGGTGGACTGGGTGTCGGGCCCGGAGTGCTGATTTTCGTCGCGATATTAGCCTTCTGGATTGTCTCCAGTATCAAGATCCTCAACGAGTACGAGCGCGCCGTCGTGTTCCGCTTGGGGTACCTGCATGACAAGGCGAAGGGGCCGGGGCCGATCCTTGTGGTGTTCCCGATCGATCGCATGGTGCGCGTATCGCTGCGCACGGTGGTGCACGATGTGCCGCCGCAGGACGTGATCACCCGGGACAACGTCTCGGTCAAGGTGAACGCGGTCGTCTACTATCGCGTCATGGATCCGAAGAAGGCGGTGGTCGACGTCGAGCAGTTCCACTACGCCACCTCGCAGCTGGCCCAGACGACGCTGCGGGCCGTCCTGGGGCAGGTGGAGCTCGACGACCTGCTGAGCAAGAGGGAGAGGCTGAACGCCGAGCTGCAGCAGATCCTCGATCGTCACACCGATCCGTGGGGGGTCAAGGTGTCGGCGGTGGAGGTGAAGCACGTCGATCTGCCGGCCGAGATGCAGCGGGCCATCGCAAAGCAGGCCGAGGCGGAACGCGAGAAACGCGCCAAGATCATCCACGCCGAGGGGGAGTTCCAGGCCTCGGCGCAACTCGCCAAGGCGGCGGAGGTGATCTCCGCCAACCCCACGACCCTGCAGCTGCGCTACCTGCAGACCCTGACCGAGATTGCCACCGAGAAGAACTCGACGATCATCTTTCCGGTCCCGATCGACATCCTGGACGCGCTGAAAAAGAAGATCGCGTGAGGCGCGTCCGGTCGCCTCGGGGGGCGGCCCCGTGAGCACGGACAGGCTCGCTGACGAACTGACCATCGCCCGCGCCGCCCTCGGCGCGTCCCGCCAGCTGGATCTGCAGGCGGTCGCCGACGCGATGGTGCGGGCCGGCATGGATCTGGGGCGGGCCACGGCTTCCTTCCTTTATCTTTACGACGGCGAGCAGGACACGTTTCATCTGAAGGCCTCTCACATCCCTCCGGAAGATCCCCGGCGCAAGGGGCTGGTGACGCTCGATCTCGTGGAGCTGCGGGGCCCGGACCGGAACGCCGCGTCGTTCATGCCGGCCGTGACCCGCGCACCGGAGGCCTTGCGCCGGGTCGCCGTGGAGCAGGTCCTGACGGTCCCGCTTCCCGGAGCGGGGACGCTGATCGGCATGCTGCTGCTGGCGCGCGAGGGGGAGGGTTTCGCGCCCGCCGACCTCGACCGGATCGGCCGTCTCGTCCCGGAGCTCGTTCCGGCGCTCCTGAACGCCCTGCTGGTCGAGCGCTACAAGGAGCTCATCATCAAGGATGACCAGACCGAGTCGTACAACCGGCGTTACTTCGATCGGTTCCTGAGCGAGGAGGTGTACCGCGCGCACCGCTACCGCACCTCGCTGTCGCTCATTTTTCTGGACATGGACAACCTGAAGGAAATCAACAACCGCTACGGCCACGCCATGGGGAGCAAGGCGCTGCGGGAAGTCTCGCGCCGGCTGGTGAGCGAGATCCGCGGCAGCGACAAGCTGTTCCGCTACGGCGGCGACGAATTCTGCGTGGTGCTGCCCGAGACCGAGCTGAGGGGAGCCTGCGAGCTCTCCGAGCGCCTGCGCGTGTCGCTCGCCAGCCGCTCGTTTCTCGTGGACGACACGCCGGGGATGCTGTTGACGGCCTCCTTCGGCGTCGCCTCCTATCCCGACCACGCCCGCACCAGCCTGGGGCTGATCAAGTGCGCGGACAAGGCGATGCAGAAGGTCAAGCTTTCGGGCAAGAACTCCATCGGTGTTTCGGAGGCCGACGAAGAGACGCTGCAGGCGATGGGTGGGAAGCGTTGAGCCGGCCGCCCTCCCTGCGGCGACTCCTCTTGCAAGTGATCCTGCTGGCGGCGGTCCTCGGCGGGCTGTCCCGCCTCGCGGGCCGGACCGCCAAGCCGCCCGTGGGAAGCGACGAGGCCTCGCCTGGCAGCGCCTCCTCGACCGCGCGCCACGCCGACGAGATGTCGACCACCCCGCCCGACCTGACGTTCTACCACACGCTGGGAGACGCGCGCGCTCCCGGCGGGGGGCCTCCGGTGCGCCAGGTGCAGGATGAAGCGCCTGGACGGACCTCCGAGACCTCGCCTGCCGGCGGGGGGGCGTTCGTGGTCCAGGCGCTTGCCACTCGCGATCCGGCCGCGGCGCGGCGGATGCGCGATCGTCTGGCAGCGCGCGGCTTTCCCGCGACCGTGTCCAACGATCGGGCTGCCGTCCGGCCGGTGTACCGCGTCCGCGTGGGGCGCTACCGGACGCGGGCGGAGGCGGAGGCGGCGGTCCGGGTCGTGCGTCAAAAGCTCCATCTGAGCCCGTGGATCCTGCAGGAGGAGGAGTGAGATGAACGTGAGGCGCCCGCCCGCGGAGGACCGCAGGCTGCTCGGAGATCTTCTCGTGGAGGCGGGGATCGCGACGCGGCAGGCGGTGGGGACCGGCCTCGAGGAGCAGCGATTGCGTGGCGGTCGGCTGGGATACAATCTGCTCAAGCTCGGCCTGGCGACGCCCGCGGCGATGCACCTGTTCCTGAAGGAGAATTTCGAGAGGCTGTCGCCCGACATGGCCGAGACGCTGCGCACCTCCCCCGCGGTCGATCTCATCCCCGCCCGGCTGGCGCATTTCTACAGCATGGTCCCGGTGAGCGTCGCCGACGGAGTCCTGGCGCTGGGTCTGACGACCGGCGATATCCCCGCCCTCGTCCCCGCCGTCGAGGAGCTGACCGGGTTGCGCGTCGAGCCGCTGATCTGCCCTCCCTCGCTTGTCACCGACGTCCTGGCCCGTTTCTATCCGTCGGAGGTCGACGCGGGCGTGCTCTACCGGCCGGGGGCCGACCATGTCTTCGTCCTCTCGGACCGTCATCGTCGCATCCTGCCGGCGCTGCCGGGAGCCCTGCGCTGCGATGCGCCGGCGGCGGACCGGCTGCGCTCCCTGGCCGCCGCGGGAATCCGGAGCGGCGCGCGCCGTATCCGGATCGAGCCGAAGCGGGACGCGATGCACGTCACCCTGAGCGGGCGACGGCTGGACGATCAGACTCTCCTGGAGCCGCGCGGCGCCTACGCGGGCCTGGCGCGCCTCCTGGAGGGAATCTCGGGAATCGCGGCGCGCGGCCGGGTCGTGCCGCGCGAGGGAAGGTTCATTCTTCTTGCGGACCACAGACGACTCGTCGCGTCCGTCGCGGCGCTCCCGGGTCTCGACGGCGACAGCCTGACGCTCGACCTGCGCGAGGAGCGGATCGCCCCGCTGTCGCGCGGGCAGATCGAGGCCGAGATTCCGGGCCTGCCACACGCCGTCGATCGCCTGGCCGAGGCGGGACGCGGCCTCTTGATCGTGACCGGCTCGGACGAGGCGGAGACGGGCACGGGCGTGGCCACGGTGCTCGGACTGCTCGGGGAGCGCTGTCCCCGGCGCGTCGCCGCGGGCGCCGTGGCGGCCCTGCATGCGTTCGAGGCACCGTCCTCCGCCCGGGACGAGGAGGAGATCCCGTTCGAGGCGCTCCTGGACCGGGCGATCGTCGACGGCCCGGATGTCCTGGTCCTGCCCGGCCTCGAACGCTCCGGCCGGGCGACGGCGGTGCGCGATCAGGCGACCCGGCGCGTCGTGATCGCCACGTTCACCCCGGCCCTGGATGCGTGCGCCGCGGTGGAATCACTCGGCCGCGCCGGAACAGGGGCTCTCCTGCGCGAGCCCCTCGTCGGCATCCTGGCGGCCCGATTCATGGAGTCGCTCTGCTCGTCCTGCCGGCGACCGGTCGATCCGTTCGAGTTCCTCCCGGCGGCCGCGCGATACCAGCGCCCGGCCGCCGGATCGTATGCGGTCTCGGAGGGCTGCCCCTCCTGTCGCGGCTCGGGACTCCTCCTGTGGCAGCCGGTGTGCGAGTTCCTCTCCTGCCGGCCGCCCGAGGATCCGTTCCAGCCCCGTCGTCCCGCCCGCGAGATCAGGGACGATCGCGCCGCGCGGGGACTGAACACGCTCTCACTGGCCGGGTTCGCCAGGGCCGCATCCGGATTGGTGGACGTCAGGGAGCCGCTCCGCCTCCTGCTTCATGAAGGATAGGTCCACCCTGAGGTGGGGAGGAGTGTGGGCGGGCGTGTCCGGGGCCCTTCTCGCCCTGGCGTTCCCGCGTGCCGACCTGTGTGCCGTGGCGTTCGTCGCCCTGGTGCCGTTCCTGCTGTCGCTCCAGGATGTCCCGGCTGTCACCGCCCTGTTCCGCGGCTACGCCTGCGGCGCGGTCTTCTTCACGTCTCTCCTGTACTGGATCCCGGGCGTCATGGTCACCTATGGAGGAATGTCCGGTGTGCTCGCCTGGCCGATCTTCCTGCTCCTGGTGTTCTATCTCGCCACGTACGTCGCGGTCTTCGCCCTCCTGCAGGCGGCATCCTGGCGGCGCTTCGGCGAGCCGGCTCTGGTCCTGGCGCCGGTCGGGTGGGTGGCGCTCGAGATCGTCCGGGGGCGTCTCCTGACCGGGTTTCCCTGGGGACTCATCGGATACTCCCAGTATCGCGACATCCCTCTCCTCCAGACAGCGGCCTGGGGAGGGATCTGCGCCGTGTCGTTCGTCGTCGTGGCCGCGAACGCCGGCATCGTTCTGCTGGTCCTTCGACCTGCCAGGCCGCGCCCTCTCATCTGCGGCGCCGCTCTCCTCCTCCTGGTGGCGCTGGCGCACGCGTACGGCGTCCTGACGATTCGCGCCGGCGAGCGCGGGCCCGGCGGCGAGTCGATCCCGGTGGCCGCGGTCCAGGGGAACGTCCCCCAGGACCGCAAGTGGATCCCGGGCAGCGGAGCCCGGATCCTGTCGGACCTGGTCCGCCTGACACGGGAGGCCGGGGCGGGGGGGGCGCGTCTGATCGTCTGGCCGGAATCGTCGAGTCCCTATTCTTTCCGCCGGCCGGCGCCGGCCGGGGCTGCGGGAGCCGGCGTCGAAACGGACGAGGCGTACCTTTCCGTGGTCCGGGACCTTGCGCGCGCCTTCGGTGCGACCCTGATCCTGGGAAGCGTGGACTACAAAGTCGTGGACGGCGACCTGCGCGTCTTCAACAGCGCGTTCGCGGTCGAACCGGACGGGTCTCTGGGCGGATCGTACGACAAGATCCACTTGGTGCCGTTCGGGGAGTACGTGCCGCTGCACCGGCTGCTGTTCTTCGTCGACAGGCTGGCGCAGGGAACAATCTCGGACTTCACGCCCGGGACGGTCGCGGCACCCCTTCCGACCGGCGTCGGGCGCGCGGCGACGTTCATCTGCTACGAGGCCATTTTCCCCGAGGTGGTGCGCCGCGTCGCCGGGAAGGACGCGGCCCTCCTGGTGAACATCACCAACGACGCCTGGTTCGGAACGACGGCGGCCCCGCTGCAGCACCTGGCGATGGCGACCGTGAGGGCGGCGGAGAACCGGCGCTTCATGGTGCGCGCCGCCAACACAGGCATCTCGGCGATCATCGATCCGTACGGGCGCATCCTGGAGCGCACCCCGCTCATGAAGAGCGCCGTGCTGCGGGGAACGGTTCAGACTCGCGCCGACGTCACTCCCTATGCCGCGTGCGGCGATCTGTTCGCCTGGGGCTGTGCTATACTCACACTCCTTCACGGCGCCGCGCTTCGCGCGGCGTTTCTGCGTCGGGGTTGACCCGGCGCGCGGGAGTCCCGGTCGTGGCGAAGAGTCCCCGAAGTTTCGAGATCGATGAGCTTGCGCGCAAGGCGGACGCCCTCAAGGAGCGCTTCACGGAGCTCCGGGGGCACCTTTGATCTGGAGAGACTCGCCCGCGAGCTCGCCGAGATCGAGAAGACCGTCGCCGACCCGGGGCTCTGGAACGACCCCGCCCGCGCCCAGACGACCCTGAAAGCCCGCACCCGCCTGACGGAAGAGCTGGAATCCTTCGGCAGGCTCGAGAAGAGGGCCGAGGACGCCGAGGTGTGCGTGGAGCTTCTGCGCGAAGGGGAGGACGTCGGCGGCGACCTGAAGCAGGCGGTCGAGGCGCTGCAGGCGGCGCTCGACGAGCGCGAGCTCGAGATCATGCTCCAGGGCGAGCACGACGCCGCGAACGCCATCCTCACCATCCACCCGGGAGCGGGCGGCACCGAGTCGCAGGACTGGGCCGAGATGCTCTACCGCATGTACCTGCGCTGGGCGGAGAGGCACGGTTACCGGATCGAGGCGCTCGACTATCAGAAGGGCGAGGAGGCGGGGATCAAGAGCGCCACCCTCCTCATCAAGGGGAAGAACGCCTATGGCTTCCTGCGTGCCGAGAGCGGCGTGCACCGTCTGGTGCGCATCTCCCCCTTCGACTCCTCCGGCCGGCGGCACACGTCATTCGCCTCCGTGTACGCCTACCCCGAGCTGGACGACGCCATCGACGTGGCGGTCGAGGAGAAGGACCTGCGCATCGACACCTATCGATCGAGCGGCGCGGGAGGGCAGCACGTGAACGTCACGGATTCCGCCGTGCGCATCACTCACCTGCCGACCGGCATCGTCGTGTCCTGCCAGAACGAGCGTTCGCAGCACAGGAACCGCGACATGGCCATGAAGATCCTCAAGTCGCGCCTGTACGACCTGGAGCTTCGCAAGCGCGACGAGAAGCGCCAGGTCGAGGAGGGGGCCAAGAAGGACATCGATTTCGGCAGTCAGATCCGCTCCTATGTCCTGCAGCCCTACACGCTCGTGAAGGACCATCGCACCGCCTCCGAGAGGGGGGACGTCCAGAAGGTCCTGGACGGCGACATCGACGACTTCATCAAGACCTACCTCCTCGCCAGCAGCCGGAGCGCCGCCGCCACGCCTTCCCGCTGACCCTTGCCGGACCGGGCGGTGGGGGCGCGCGGGAGCGTGGCTCATGTTTCTCGCTCGCGCTGGATAGCCGTTGCCCCTCTGAAACGCATGGCGCGGCTCAAAATCGCCCCGCCCCCGCGCGCCCCCGCCGCCCTCTCGAAAGCGAGCACCGCGGTGAGGCTCGCACACCTCCTGTTCGAGATCGTTCATGGATCGCCGTCCTCGGAATCGCAAAGCGTCAGATCAGGAGAGAGCATCGTGTCGGCTCCTGATGGACCTGTTCCTCGGGAGGTCAGCTTCAGCGTGCGAGGCGGGGACGCGGCGGGGTTCGGCGATTTTGAGCCGCGCCATGGGGGCCGGCGGGCCGCGTCGTACGCCGCGCGAGCGAACATGAGGCGAACCCCGCCGCGTCCCCGCCTCGCGGCCCGGAAAAGCCGCGGCGACCCGGCGGTTGACAGGATCCGAGGAGGCCGGTATATTGGCACTCAAGTCCGATGAGTGCCAAAGGCGGATCCACGCAGGAAAATCCGATCGATGCCCGCGCGGAGGAGATCCTCAAGCGGGTCATCGTCAACTACATCCTGACCGGCGAACCGGTCGGGTCGCGCACCATCGCCAAGCTCAGCCGCGAGGGACTGAGCCCGGCGAGCGTCCGCAACGTCATGGCCGACCTTGAAGAGACCGGCTTCCTGGCGCAGCCGCACACCTCCGCCGGCCGCATCCCCACGGACAAGGGGTACCGCTACTACGTGGACGGCCTGCTCGACCCCGTGCGTCTGTCCCAGAGGGACAAGACGCTCATCGACGAGAGCCTGTCGCGGGTCGCCTCGGAATTCGGCGAGGCGATGGAGATCATCCCGAAGATCCTGTCGAGGCTGTCGAGGCATGTGGGCTACGTGATCACCCCTCCCATCCGGGAAGCCGTCCTGAAACACATCGAATTCGTCAGCCTTCAGGAGAAGCGTGTCCTATGCGTGTTCGTCGACCGCTCCGGTGTGGTCAGCCACCGGATGATCGAAGTCGAGGAGGAGTACGCGCAGGCGGATCTCGATCGGGCGGGGCGGTACCTCGTCGAGGAGTTCACCGGGCTCACGCTGGGGGACATCCGCGCCCGTCTGGTGGGCCTGATGGTCCAGGAGAAGGCGGCCTTCGACGTGCTGCTGAAGAGCGTGGTCAACCTGGGGACGCGCTACCTGAACGCCGAGCAGGACGAGCGCCGCCTGGTCCTGGAGGGGACCACCAACATCATGAAGCACCCGGAATTCGCGGACATGGACACCATGCGCCGCCTGTTCGAGACGTTCGAGGAGAAGCAACACCTGGTCAACCTCCTGGACCGCTGCCTGGATGCGCCCGGAGTCCGCATCGTCATCGGCTCGGAAACGGACGACCCGGCGCTCAAGAACCTGGCCCTGGTCGCCTCTCCTTATCAGGTGGACGAGCGATCCAGCGGGATCGTCGGTCTCCTCGGTCCGACACGCATGGAATACGAACGGGCCGTGGCCCTGGTCGATTACATCTCCAGACTCCTCTCCAGTTTATTGACCAGCCCCCCACACTGACCTATATTCGGGCGGGAGGTCGTATGCCGACGCGTCCGCGCAAGCCTACCGATCCGCCGGAGCCCGAACGCCCCGGGAAGGACGAGGAGGAGCCGATCGAGATCCTCGAAGTGGTGGGGGTGGACGAGACCACCGGCGCCGTCAAGGAGAAGACGGGGCGCGAGGAGCGTCCGACCGGCCGCGCGGCGGGGCGGTCCCACCCGGACACGTCGACCCTCGCCCGGGAGCTCGAGGAGTCGAAACGGGACAAGGACAAGTACTACGACCTCCTGCTGCGCAAGCAGGCGGAGTTCGACAACTTCCGCAAGCGCATGGAGCGGGAGCGCGACGAGTCAGGGGCCGCCGCGGTGCGCGAGGTTCTGAAGCGCTTCCTGCCCATCCTGGACAACATGGAACGGGCCCTGCGGGCGAGCGAAGGTTCGAAGGACCCTCTCTTCAAGGGGATCGAGCTGGTGCACCAGCAGTTTCTCGATCTGCTCAAAAAGGAAGGGGTGGTGCCGATCGACGCGCTCGGCGCCCGCTTCGACCCGCGCCTGCACGAGGCGGTCCAGGTCATGGACGTCCCCGGCTTCGAGTCGGACGTCGTCCTGGAGGAGATGCAGAAGGGGTACATGTACAACGACAGGCTGCTGCGGCCCGCACTCGTGAAGGTCACCTCCGGCAAGGGGGCCGACCGGGCGTCCTCGTCCCGGTCGCAGCGGCAGGATCGTGACGCGGGGGAGGAACCATGAGTCGGGTGATGGGAATCGATCTGGGCACGACCAACTGCTGCGTCGCGATCATGGACGGCGGAACCCCCCTGGTGATCCCGAACAAGGAGGGCGCGCGGACCACCCCCTCCATCGTCGCCTTCACGGAGAAGGGGCAGCGTCTGGTGGGACAGATCGCCAAGCGCCAGTCCGTGACCAATCCGAACAACACGGTCTACGCCGTCAAGCGGCTGATCGGACGCAAGTTCAACTCCCCCGAAGTGCAGCAGGCCAAGAAGTTCGTGCCCTACCAGATCGTCGAGGCCAAGAACGGCGACGTGCGAATCCGGGTGCGCGACAAGGACTACAGCCCCCAGGAGATCTCGGCCATGATCCTGGAGCGACTCAAGGAGATGACCGAGGAGCACCTGCAGGCGGAAGTGCACGAGGCGATCATCACGGTGCCGGCGTACTTCGACGACAGCCAGAGACAGGCGACCAAGGATGCCGGGCGCATCGCCGGGCTCAAGGTCCTGCGCATCATCAACGAGCCCACCGCCGCCTCGCTGGCGTATCGCCTGAACGAGGAGGCGGAGAAAAAGATCGTGGTCTACGACCTGGGGGGCGGCACCTTCGACGTCTCCATCCTGCAGCTGGGCCAGGGAGTCTTCGAGGTCAAGGCGACGTCGGGCGACACGTTCCTGGGCGGCGAGGACTTCGACCAGCGGATCCTGGAATGGCTGCTCGGCGAGTTCGAGAAGAAGGAGGGGATCTCGCTGCGCGAGGATCGCCTGGCGCTGCAGCGCCTCAAGGAGGCCTCCGAGAAGGCCAAATGCGAGCTGTCGTCCGAGACGCGCTCGGAGATCAATCTGCCGTTCATCTCGGCCGATGCCAAGGGACCCAAGCACCTCAACGTGGTCCTGGCGCGCGACAAGTTCGACGAGCTGACGGCGGATCTGGTGGACCGGACACGCAAGCCGTGCCTCGAGGCCCTGTCGCTCGCGGGACTCAAGCCGGCCGAGATCGACGAGGTGCTCCTCGTGGGGGGCATGACGCGCGTTCCCAAGGTCATCCAGATGGTGCGCGAGATCTTCGGCAAGGAACCGTGCCGAGACAAGAACCCCGAGGAGGTGGTCGGCGTCGGCGCGGCCATCCAGGCCGGCATCCTGCAGGGGGAAGTCAAGGACATGGTCCTCCTGGACGTGACGCCTCTGTCTCTCGGCATCGAGACGCGCGGCGGCATGTTCACCAAGCTGATCGACCGCAACACCACGATCCCGACGCGCAAGACGAAGATCTTCACGACGGTGGCCGACAACCAGTCCAAGGTCGAGGTGAACGTCCTGCAGGGTGAGCGCGAGGTGGCGGCGTTCAACAAGTCGCTGGGCCGCTTCGAGCTGGTGGGAATCCCCCCCGCGCCCAAGGGCGTCCCGCAGATCGAGGTCACGTTCGACATCGACAGCAACGGCATCGTCCACGTCTCCGCCCGGGACTTCGCGACGAACAAGGAGCAGACGATCGTCGTGACACCGTCCGGAGGGCTGTCGGAGAAGGAGATCGGCGACATCATCGACGACGCCCGGAAGAACGCCGACGCGGACAAGAAGAAGGCCGAGCTGTACCGCATCCAGGCGCGCCTCGAGGGCCTCCTCGAGTCCAACATGAAATCGTTCGCCGAGTTCGGGACGCTCCTGGACGAGGAGAAGCGGAACGTGGTGAAGAAGATCCTCGATGGGGCGCGCAAGGCGCTGGCGTCGGCCAGCGTCTCGGAGTGCATGGCCTCGCTGGAAAAGCTGGGGGAGGCCTCCGAGATCCTGACCGAAGTGATCCTGTACCATCCTTCGCCCAACGCGCCGGGGGGCACGAGCGGGTCGGGCGGCACGGCGCGGACGTCCTGACGAAAACCGGGTAAAATCACAGTCTTTGCGACGGACGGGCTGGCGCCATGGCAGCGATGCCGGGGCGGCGGCCGGTCGTTTCCGGTCCTGCCCAGGAGAGTGCAGTCTTGAAGAAGCGGGATTACTACGAGGTCCTCGGTGTCGGGCGCGAGGCGGGTGAGGCCGAGATCAAGAAGGCCTACCGCCAGCTTGCCATGAAGCATCATCCGGATCGGAACCCCGGAGACAAGAACGCCGAGGAGAAGTTCAAAGAAGCGGCCGAGGCGTACGCCGTCCTGGCCGACACGGACAGACGCGCGCGCTACGACCGATTCGGGCACGCCGGCGTGGGCGGCGCCGCCAATGGGGTCGGCGGCTTCAATCCGGAGGTCTTCTCCGATTTCGAGGACATCCTCGGGTCCTTCTTCGGCTTCTCGTTCGGCGATCTGTTCGGCGGGGCCCGTGGGCGGCGCCCCGGTCGACGCCGGGGGGCCGACCTCCGGTTCGACCTGGAGATCGATTTCCTGGAGGCCGCTCTCGGGTGCGATAAGGAGATCGGCGTCCCCCGCCTGGAGGGCTGCTCCGATTGCAAAGGCACGGGCTCGCGGAGCGGCGCGCGGGTGACGTGCGAGGCCTGCCACGGCCAGGGGCAGGTGGTTCACAGGCAGGGCTTCTTCACGCTGAACCAGACCTGCGGTCGTTGCGGAGGCGCGGGGACGGTCGTGCGGGATCCGTGCCCAGCCTGCCGGGGAGAAGGTCGCCGGCGTGCCGTGCGACGGCTGAACGTCAAGGTTCCCGCCGGGGTGGACAACGACAACCGCCTGCGCGTTCCCGGAGAAGGGGAGGGGGGAGCGGTGGGCGGCCAGCACGGGGACCTGTACGTCGTCCTGCACGTGAAGGAGCACCCGTTGTTCCGGCGCGACGGTCCGAACCTGGCGGTCGAGGTGCCGATCACGCTCCCGCAGGCGGCCCTGGGTGTCGAGGCGCAGGTGCCGACGCTCGAGGGGCTGTCGCGCATCAGCATCCCGTCCGGAACGCAACCCGGCGCCGTCTTCTGCCTGAGGGGCAAGGGGCTCGCCCGGCCGGCCGGCGGGCCGCGCGGAGACCTGTACGTGACCGTGGCCCTGAGCGTACCGACCCGCCTCGGACGCAAGCAGCGCGAGTTGTACGAGAAGCTTCTCGAGCTGGAAGAACCGGCCGGCGAGAAGGACAAAGACAAGGACATCCTGGGCCGGGTCAAGGACATCTTCACCTGAGCGCCCCCGCCGGCACCCGATCGACGTTCCTGCGCGCCAGACTCGTCGTCCCGCCCGCGCTCGAAGAGCAGGCGGTTGCGGCGCTCTGGGAGAACGGCTGTCTCGGCATCCAGATCGTCGCGGCCGGCCCGGTGCCGCGCCTGACGCTCGACGCATACTTTCCGGGCCGGGCGGGGGCGAAGCGGCTCGGCGGCCGCCTGCAAACCGCCCTGCTGGGCGCCGGACTGGCCCCGCCCGGGCGGCTTCGTCTGCGCTCCGTCGGGCCCGGTCGCTGGGTCGAGAAGTGGCAGAGAACGCTGCGGCCGATGGTCATCGGGACTTTCCTGGTCGTGCCGGAGGGCTGCGGAGTCCCCGCGCGGAGATCCGGCCGCCACACACTGCGGGTGCGATTCGGCCAGGCGTTCGGGACGGGCGAGCATGCCTCCACCCGCATCTGCCTGCGACTCCTGCAGCGGCACCTCGCGGTCGGACAGCGTGTCGCCGACCTGGGTGCGGGCAGCGGGATCCTGGCGATGGCCGCCCGTCGTCTAGGAGCCGGACGCGTGGTCGCGATCGATACCGACAGGGTGGCGCTGTCGGTGGCGCGCCTCAACCTTAAAGACAACGGGTTGTCGGGACTCATCGAGCTGGTGTGCGCAGATGCTTCGGAGGCGGCGCGCTACGGCCCGTTCGACCTCCTGCTGGTCAACATCGGTGCCGCGACCATCGGCAGAATTATTCCGGCTATCCACGCCGCCCTGGCGCCGGGCGGGCACGCCATCCTCGCCGGAATCCTGGTGGACGACGAAGTCGACCTCATGCGAGCCGCCCGGCGGCATCGCTTCGCTCTCGTCGACAGACGGCGCTCCCGGCCCTGGTCGGCCCTGGTGCTGCGCCGAAGCGGCCCGGAACGCCGCGGGACGTCACGGGCGTCTTGATATCGTTTCACCCCCTGCCTTATACTCGGACGACACCTGAACGCACACGCGCCTCCGAGGGGAGATCAGGATGGCCTTCACGAAGGCCGAGACGATCTGGATGAATGGACGCCTGATCCCCTGGGAGCAGGCGACCGTGCACGTCCTGTCCCACGTCATTCACTACGGCTCGTGCATCTTCGAAGGGATGCGCTGCTACAAGACGCAGCGCGGTCCGGCCGTGTTCCGCCTGCGCGACCACGTCGACCGGCTGTTCGACGGGTGCAAGATCTACAGGATGGAGATCCCGTACACGCGCGAGCAGATCGAGTCGGCGATCCTCGATACGGTCCGTTCCAACCGGCTGGAGGCCTGCTACATCCGCCCCCTGGTCTATCGGGGATACGAGTCGCTCGGGGTCGATCCGTTTCCGTGTCCCATCGATGTCGCGGTCGCGGCCTACCCCTGGGGCTCGTACCTGGGCAAGGATGCGGCGGAGAAGGGTGTCGACGTGATGGTCTCCTCCTGGCGCCGGCAGGCCCCGGACACGCTGCCCGCCATGGCCAAGGCGAGCGCCAACTACATGAACTCGCAGCTCATCAAGATGGAGGCGCTGGTGAACGGGTACGCCGAGGGGATAGCACTCGACGCCACCGGCTTCGTCAGCGAAGGAAGCGGCGAGAACCTCTTCCTGGTCAAGAAGGGGGTCCTGTACACGCCGCCTCTGACCGCTTCGATTCTCCCCGGCATCACGCGGCAGTCGGTCCTCCAGCTCGCCCAGGATCTCAAGATCCAGGTGATCGAGCGCAGCCTGCCGCGGGAGTCGCTCTACATCGCGGACGAGGTCTTCTTCGTGGGCACGGCCGCCGAGGTCACGCCGATCCGCACGATCGATCGGGTGACGATCGGCCGGGCCAGGAAGGGTGAGATTACCTCGCGGATCCAGGCCGATTTCAAATCGATCACGTCCGGCCAGATCGAGGATCGCCACCACTGGCTTTCCCCCCTGCAGTAGGCGCCTGTCCGCTCGGAAGGCCCGCCCACCCCTGCCTGCGTAACAGTCAGAAAACAAGCCGGTTTCTTGACTTCGTACCGCGCGGAACCTAGATTCCACGCGTCGTCACGGGGGCCGGTTTCCCCCCAGGGGAGCAGCGGCAACTCCATGCACGTCAACGACCTGCTCAAGATCGCGACGGAGCGCCGGGCGTCGGACCTGCATCTCAAGGTCGGAAGCCACCCCGTCATCCGCGTGAACGGCCGCCTCACCCCCCTCAGCGAGCTGAATCGCATGTCGCAGGAGGACACCATTGCCATGGCGTTCAGCATCATGAGCGGACGCCAGAAGCAGAAATTCAAGGACCACTTCGAGATCGACCTGGCGTACTCGGTCCCGGGCCTGGGGCGTTTCCGCGTCAACGTGTTCCAGCAGCGCGGCACCGTCGGGCTGGTGCTGCGCGTCATCCCGGCCAAGATCTTGAGCATCGAGGATCTGCTGCTGCCGCCGGTCCTCAAGACCATCGCCGACGAGCGTCGCGGGCTGATCCTGGTCACCGGGACCACCGGATCGGGAAAATCGACTTGTCTCGCCGCCATGATCGACTACATCAACCAGCAGCGCACCGAGCACGTCATGACGATCGAGGACCCGATCGAGTTCCTGCACCGCGACAAGAAGAGCCTGGTGAACCAGCGCGAGGTCGAGGTCGACACGAAATCGTTCGCGACGGCCCTGCGTTCGGCCCTGCGGCAGGATCCCGACGTCATCCTGGTCGGCGAGATGCGCGACTACGAGACGATCGAGACGGCCTTGACCGCGGCCGAGACCGGGCACCTGGTGTTCTCGACCCTCCACACCCTCGACGCCACCGAGACGATCAATCGCGTCATCTCGGTCTTCCCTCCGCACCAGCAGAAGCAGATCCGGCTGCAGCTCGCGAGCGTCCTGAAGGCGGTCATTTCGATGCGCCTGCTGCCGCGCGCCGACGGCAACGGCCGGGTGCCTGCCGTCGAAGTCCTGCGGATCACCAACTTCGTGCGCGACTGCATCGAGAACAAGGACAAGACCAAGCTGATCCACGAGGCGATCGCCCAGGGCACGTCGCAGTACGGCATGCAGACCTTCGACCAGTCGATCTTCCAGCTCTTCAAGAAGGAGCTGATCACCATGGAGGAGGCGCTGCGCCGCGCCACCAACCCGGACGAGTTCAAGCTCAAGCTGCAGGGGATCGAATCGACGGCGGACGTGGCGCAGCGCGAGATGGAGAGCACCCTCAAGTCCGGCTTCGAGAACGCGGCGGGCGCCGCGGGCGGCGGGGGCGGCTCGGTGTTCGACCTGTCGCGCGCCCACGGCGCGGGCGGCCCGCGCAAGAAGTAACCTGCCCCATGCGGGCCGCTCCGGCTCTTCGCTTCGAATCCTCACTCCTCTCGCCCCGGCACCCGCGGGCGCGTGGCGACGCGCGGACGCGACGGCTTGGTATAATGGCGCCCCTTCGAGGACGAGCCATGCCGCTTCACAAGCCGAGCGCCGCCTGGATCCGCGAGGAATTCCTGCGTTTCTTCGAGGAGCGAGGGCACCAGCGCGTCCCCTCCTCCTCCCTCATACCGGCGCAGGATCCGACCCTCCTGTTCACCAACGCGGGGATGAATCAGTTCAAGGACGTGTTCCTGGGGCGGGAGACGCGGCCCTACCGGCGCGCGGCCAGCTCGCAGAAGTGCATGCGCGTCTCGGGCAAGCACAACGATCTGGAGCAGGTCGGACGGACGCCGCGGCATCACACCTTCTTCGAGATGCTGGGGAACTTCTCGTTCGGCGACTACTTCAAGAAGGACGCGATCGAATATGCCTGGGATCTGATGACCCGTGTCTTCGCGCTCCCCAAGGGGAAGCTGTGGGTGACGATCTACCTGGATGACGAGGAGTCGTTCGGGGTCTGGAGCGGGACGATCGGCGTACCCGGGGACCGGATCATCCGTCTGGGCGAGAAGGACAATTTCTGGTCGATGGGGGACACCGGACCGTGCGGGCCGTGCTCGGAGATCCACTTCGACCGCGCCGGCGCGTGCGCGGAGGGACGCAAGGACTGCAACCCCGGCCACGACTGCGGCCGCTTCATGGAGCTCTGGAACCTCGTGTTCATGCAGTTCGACCGGCAGCCGGGGGGAGAACTCCGGCCCCTGGACAAAACGGGTGTCGACACCGGCATGGGCCTCGAGCGGATCGCCTCGGTCCTGCAGGGCGTCGCCGGCAACTACGAGACCGACTTCTTCAGGCCGATCGTGGACGCCGCGAAGCGGCTGGCGGCGAAGGAGGGGGGCTGGAAGGACTCAGGCAAGGAGGACGACACCGTCGCCCTCCACGTCATCGCCGACCACGTCCGTGCCATGACGTTCCTGATCTCGGACGGCGCCGTCCCGAGCAACGACGGTCGGGGATACGTGCTGCGGAGAATCATGCGCCGGGCGATGCGCTTCGGCCGGACCCTCGGGATCGAGAGACCGTTCCTGTGCGAGCTCTCCGGGACCGTCATCGACATCATGAAGGACCCGTACGAGGACCTGGTGGCCCATCGCGACCTCATCGCCCAGACGGCGCGCCGCGAGGAGGAGCGCTTCGCCTCGACGCTGGCGGTGGGGCTGGTCAAGGTCGAAGATCTCGCGCGCGGCCTGAGCGCCGGGAAGAAGGCGGTCCTGCCCGGTCCCGAGGCCTTCCGCCTGTACGACACCTTCGGGATCCCTCTCGATCTGATCCGGGACGTCGCCCACGGCTGGCATCTCACGGTCGACGACGCCGGGTTCGAGAAGGCGATGGACGAGCAGCGGGAGCGATCGCGCCGGGGGATGAAGGAGATCGCCTCCGCCGTGCCCGCGGTCGTCGCGCGCCTTCCGGCCCGGACGAGCGATTTCGTCGGCTACGCTGCGACGATCGTGCAGGAGGCGCGCGTCCTGGCGATCGTCCGCGACGACACTCTCCTGGACGAGTTGGGCGCGGGAGAGGAGGGCCAGATCCTCCTCGACCGGACGCCGTTCTACGCCGAGGGGGGCGGGCAGGTCGGCGACACGGGGTACCTGACGTCCTCGACCGGCGTGGCCTTCGTGCGCGACACGCAGGCGCCCCTGCCCGGGTTGAACCTGCACTCGGTCGAGCTGCGCGAGGGCCGGCTGCGCGTCGGCGACGCGGTGCGCGCCGAGGTGGACGCGTCGCGGCGGGACGCCGTGATGCGCAGCCATGACGCCACCCACCTTCTGCACGCCGCGTTGCGCGACATCGTCGGCCTGCACGTGAAGCAGGCCGGATCCCTGGTGAATCCCGACCGTTTCCGCTTCGACTTCAGCCACTACGCCGCCCTGTCGGACGACATCCTGGCCCAGGTCGAGGACGAGGTGAACGACGTCATCCGCCAGGACCTTCCGATCAAGACCAGTGTCATGCCCATCGACGAGGCGCTCCGCAAGGGGGCTCTGGCCTTCTTCGGAGACAAGTACGGGGACGTGGTGCGGGTGGTCGAGGTGCCCGGATTCAGCATCGAGCTGTGCGGCGGCACGCACGCCTCGTCGACCGGCTCGATCGGTCTCCTGAAGGTCGCGCAGGAGCGCGGCATCGCCGCCGGGGTCCGGCGCATCGAGGCGCTGGCAGGCCGGCTGGCCCTGCGCGAGGCGCGCGCCGACAAGGCGCTCGTCGAGACCGTGCAGTCGGCTCTGAATGTCGAGAGACCCAAAGTATACGAGACGCTGGTCCGTCTCCTGGAGCAGAACCGGTCCCTGCAGCGCGAAGTCGAACGCCTCAAGGTGACGATGGCGGCCGGTGGTCCCGGCGGAGCGGAGGAGGATGTCCGGGAGGCGGCCGGGATCAAGGTGCTGGTGCGCGGGCCTCAGGAAGGTTTGGACAAGGACGCGGTGCGGGCGCTCGTGGACGCGAGTCGCCGGCGCCTGCCCTCGGGCGTCATCGTCCAATGGGCGGTGCGCGATGAGCGCGTCACCGTGACCGCGTCGGTCAGCCGGGACCTCATCCCGCCGCTGCACGCCGGAGACATCGTGCAGGAGCTGGCCCGTCTGTTCGACGGCCGGGGGGGCGGCAGGCCGGACATGGCCGAGGCGGGCGGCAGGAGTCCCGCGGATCTGAAAGCGGTACGGGACCGTACGCTCGAGATCGTCGAAACGGTCATCCGCAGGGTGGGTGCGGCCCGATGAGACAGGCCGCCTGCCTCATCCTGGCCGGGGCCGGTCTCATCGCCCCGATCCTCGCAGGGGACGACATCTACTATCGCCGCAACGCCGACGGCTCCCTGGTCCTCACCAACGTGCCCGACCGTGCGGATCTGCGCGCCTACACCGGGCACGGCCCCCTGCCGGTGACCCGCTCCGGCGAGGAGTTCCGCGAGCTCATCTACAGGACGGCGGTCAAGCACGGCATCCATCCCGATCTGGTGTTCGCGGTCGCCGCGGTCGAGTCGAATTTCAACTCGCGCGCGGTCTCCGAGAAGGGCGCCCAGGGGCTGATGCAGCTGATGCCCGACACGGCCGCGCGATTCGGCGTCTCCGATCCGTTCAACCCGGCCGACAATGTCCTCGGCGGCGTGCGCTACATGCGCTATCTGCTGGACCTGTTCAAGGGGGACTCGCGCCTGGCGCTGGCGGCCTATAACGCGGGCGAGAACGCCGTCCTGGCCACGGGTTCGGTCCCGCCGTATCCCGAGACCCGCCGCTATGTCGCGCGGATTCTCAAGATGTTCGGCGGCAAGAAGCCGCTGCTGCTGGCGGCGCCCCCCAGGACCGTGCCGGTGGCGATCCCGACACCGCAGCCGATCCACTCGTACACCGACGCCGCCGGTGTCGTGCACTTCACCGACGGGGCGCCGCCGAGCCCGCAGCCGTCCCCTGCGGCGGGACCCTAGGACCCGGGCGGCTAGAAGGAGCCGCGCCTGATCCCGCGGCCGGGATGGCATCGTGATCGACGCAGGCGATCCACGGGAATTCGCGCGCCGCATCCCCAAAGCGGAAATCCACCTTCATCTGGAGGGTGCGGTCGAGCTCCCGACTCTCTTGCGGATCGCGGGCGTGACGGGAGGGCAGGCCGACGACGCGACGCGCGGGAGGCTGGCCTGTCTCTACCGGCACCGCGACTTCCCGGACTTCCTGCAGAACTTCCGGCGGCTGTGCGCTGAGCTGCGCCGGCCGGAGGATTTCGCGACGATCGTCGACGATCTGTCCCGTCGCCTGCAGGACGACAACATCCGCTACGCCGAGGTGTTCTGTTCCCCGATCATTTTCCGGCGCGCCAGCGGTCTGTCGGCCGATGAGATCCTCGACGCGGCGAGCCGTTCGGCCCGGCGCCGCGAGCGGGACGGGGGGCCGCGGCTGCGCTTCCTGTTCGACGGCGTCCGCCAGTTCGGCATCGAAGGGATGGAGGAGGTCGTGCAGAGCGCCGCGGCCTGCAGGCAGTATGACGTGATCGGCATCGGAATGGGCGGGGACGAGAAGGCTCTGCCGACCGCCGCCTTCACGGGTCCCTATCGGGAGGCCCGCCGTCTGGGCTTGCGCACGACGGTGCACGCGGGGGAGTTCGATGGTCCGCGCTCGGTGTGGGAGGCGATCGACGTCCTGGGGGCCGAGCGCGTCGGCCACGGCGTCCGGGCGCTGGAGGACCCGGTCCTCGTCGGCGTCCTGAGGGAACGCGGTGTCCCTTTGGAGTGCTGCCCGACGAGCAACATCAGGACCGGAACCGTGCGCGGCTGGGAGACGCATCCGATTGGAGACCTGCACCGCGCAGGCGTCAGGATCTCGGTCAACAGCGATGACCCGGCCCTGTTCTCGACGAGTCTCGTGGATGAGTGGGCCGTCCTGATCACACGTCTCGGCTTCACGAAGGAAGAGGTGCTGGCGATCGGCATGCGTACCGCCCGCGCAACCTTCCTGCCGGAGATCGAGCAGGAAACGCTCGCCCGCGAGATGGCGCGCGCCGGCCGTGAGGCGGGAGTGAGCCCGTGAGATCACCCGGGCGGCCCGTGGCCCTCGCGCTCACGGTGCTGGCGGCTCTGTTCATCCTTCTCCTCCTCGCCCTGCTCCAGCCGGCCGGGGGACTCCACGGCCGGTACCTGGTCGCGGGGCAGGGAGGCGTCGAGGCGCCGGTCCACGAGAGGGTCGACCCGCAGATCAATTTCTCGGTTCCGCAAAGGCTCGACGCGGCCTACGTCTTTCATTGGAACCAGAGCCGGCTGGGGGACTTCCCGCGGGACTCCATGCCGCCGTATCACATCCACTGGAGCGGGCTGCTCCTGGCGCCGCGCGCCGGGACCTACGGGTTCGCGCTCGACGTTCACGGGGACTCCCACCTGTCGATCGACGGAGTTCCGGTCGAGACCCAGCCGGACACCGTCACCGAGCGCCCCCTCACCGCCGGCTGGCACGCGCTGGCGCTCGACTACAGTCTCGCGCTGCAGGGGGACGCGCACCTGGTGCTCTCCTGGAAGCCGCCGGGAGAAACCCTCCGTCCGGTCCCCTCCGGAAACCTCGCTCCGGACCAGGACGCCGTCGCCCGGGCCCGCGTCCGCCGCGCGATCGGCTTCCTCCTGCTCGCGGCCGCGGCGGTCGCCGTCGCGGTCCTCGCGTTCCTGGCCCGCAGGGAGGGCAGCGCCGCGGCGCGACTCGTGACCATCCTCCGGGCCGAGCGCGTCACGCTGGCGCTCGGCGCCATCATCATTCTGGGGGCGATGCTGCGCTTCCACGATTACGCCCTGGTCCCGTTCCATCACGAGACGGCCGACGAATACCAGCACGCCTGGGAAGGGTGGACGCTCCTGCACGACGGTGTGCCGAAGGCATGGAGCACCTTTCCCGACCGGTACCCGATGGAGCAGACCCGTGACTTCCGCTGGTTCGGCGACCGGTACGTCCTGGTGTGGCCCTATTTCGATCATCCGCCCCTGTTCTCGATCCTCGTGGGGGTCGTGGTGTCGCTCGCGCAGCCCGCGACCTACCTGCCGCCCTGGGACTTCCTGTCGTGCACCCTTCCCGTCATGCGGATCGTGCCGATCGTCCTCAGCCTGATCGGGATTCTCCTGCTGTACCGCGTGGCGAGGGAGTACGGAGCCTCGGAACGGGCGGCGCTCCTCGGCGCGCTGGTCTACGCCACCCTGCCGGTGATCGTCCTGGCGCACAGGCTGGTGAAGGCGGAGAGTCTCCTGTCGATCCTGTTCCTGGGCGCCATCCTCGCGGTCCAGAGGCACGATCGATCCGGGCGGGCGCGCGACGCCGTCCTCGCGGGAGCGTTCTCGGGGCTGTCCATCTGGAGCAAGGCGACCGGCATCGCCGTTCTCGTCGTCGTGCTGGTGCTGCTCCTGTCCCGCCGCCGCTACCGCGGCGGGCTCCTCGCGCTCGGCTCGGCGTGCGGCTGCGTCCTTCTCTATCTCCTGTACGCCTGGGCGCTCGACTTCGGCATCTTCCTGAAAATCATCGAGGCCCAGTCGACGACCAAGTGGGTCGGGCCGGAGTCGCTGCAGGACCTCCTCGCAGGCAAGGTCGTCGTCAAATACTTCGGCCGGGGCTGGTACCTCTGGCTCCTGCTGTGCGCCGGCATCGCCGCGCTGCGCCGCGAGCGCGCCCTTCTCGTCCCGGTGGCGGTCTACGCGACGGTCATCGCCCTGACCGCCGATCTCCGGGTGATCTACGGCTGGTACAGGATCCCGCTCTACCCGTTCCTGTGCGTCGCGGCGGGGATCGTGCTGGAGGAGATGCTCGTCGAGGCCGATCTCTTCCGCGCGTTCCCGTTCGCCATCACGGCCGTATCGACAGGCGTGCTGTATGCCCTCCCCGAGTGGGCCTCGGGAAGCGAATCGGGCAGGCTCGCGGTCTACGCCTTCGCGCTGTGCGCCCTGGCGCCGTTCCTCGTGCGCCTGGCGTTCGAGCGACCGCTGACCGCCCGTCTGGCGCGCGCCTCGACCTGGTTCCTCCTCCTGGTGTTCCTCTTCACCAGCCTGAAGAGCGTCGACGGCCTGCTCGAAATCTATTCCGCCACGCGCGGCGGCCGCTGAGGCACGGCGACCTTCCTGCCGCCGTCGCGCGTCGGTCTCCGCAGACGATCCGTCCCCGCCCGGATCAGACGTTCCACCTCGGCAGCAGAGCGCGCCTCGCAATACACCCTCAAGAGGGGCTCGGTGCCGGACCCGCGGAACAGGATCCAGCCCGCGTCGCCGAGCAGGAGCTTGACGCCGTCCAGGGTGTCGACCCCCGTCACCGCGAGGCCGGCGAGCCGCGCTGGCGGGTCCTGCCGCAGACGCGCCACCGCCTGGCGCGCCGCCTCGACGGGCGTCGACAGGTCGACGCGACGGTAGAAGAACCTTCCGTAGTCCTTCTCCATCGCCGTGATGCGCCTGGATAGACTGGGGTCCCCCGTCGAGAGCATCTCGAGGAGGAGGAGTCCGATCAGGATCCCGTCGCGCTCCGGCAGAAACCCCTTGACGCCGATGCCGCCGCTTTCCTCGCCGCCGATGAGGACGT